>Ga0187782_10000036_pt1 | contig 70208 bp, 67 predicted proteins | sample 0715_SJ02_MP15_2_FD_132454 | JGI IMG/M metagenome (GOLD analysis project Ga0187782, IMG submission 132454) | Tropical peat soil microbial communities from peatlands in Department of Meta, Colombia - 0715_SJ02_MP15_20_MG | ecosystem: Environmental > Terrestrial > Soil > Wetlands > Peat | place... | reverse complement strand
CAACGCCCCGGCCGTCTCGTAATATCCGCCGCGCAACTCGACTCCCAATTCCTCGGCCACGGTAACCTGCACGTGGTCCACGTAGCGCCGGTTCCAGACGGGCTCGATAATGCCGTTGGCGAACCGAAACGCAAGCAGGTTTTGAACGGTTTCCTTCCCGAGATAGTGGTCAATGCGGTAGGTTTGCTTCTCGCTCAAGACTTGGCCAACGGCATGATTCAGTTCAATGGCGGATGGCAGATCGTGGCCGAAGGGCTTTTCGATGACCACTCGCCTCCAAGTGTGATTGCCTTCCGTCGTTAGGCCTGCGACTCCCAATTGCTGAACCACAATCGGGAAGAATTCAGGGCTCGTTGCGAGATAGAAGAGGCAGTTCCCTTCTGTGTTTTGCTCTTTGTCGACTTGGCTGAGAGTTTCTTTCAACTTTTCGTAGATCTTCGAATCGCAAAAATCGCCGGAGACGTAGTAGAGGCGCTTGACAAACCAGTCCCACGATTCAGGGTCCACGGGGGTCTTCGAAAACTCGCGGATATTTCCGGTGGCCCGCGAGCGAAATTCGTCTATGGAAAACGGCTCGATGGACACGCCCACGATCGCGAATTGTTCGGGCAGCAGCTTGCTTTTTGCGAGGTTGTAAATTGCCGGGATCAGCATCCGCTTGGCGAGGTCGCCGCCCGCTCCGAAAATCACCATCGCGCAGGGGCCGGCCGGCGTGCCCTGAGGTTCCTGCTCGACGTGAGGTGTGTCAGGAGCCTCCATCAGCAGTGCCTTTCCATAGGATTGCTTTCCAACCCCTGGAAAAATTGTTGGGTAGCTGAAGCATCCATCGTTTGTTTTGAATAAGTTAGAGGGCATTCTACTCGGCAGGCATTGTCGAGTAGGAATCCGGCTCCGGCGCGAACGCTCGCAGCTTGTCGATACCCAGATGACATACTCATCGGGTCCATCTTAGCGGAGAGCGCGGCGAGCGCAAGCACACAATCCTGCGGGCTCACTTGCTGCCGAGCGACCCGTGCAACGAACGCAAGCGCAACGATCCGGACAACAATAGCTGCGCCCAAATTCACGACTCGAAATCTACTTCGGTCTTTTGAACCAAGTGTAACCAACGTTGAAAAGGATGGAGACAGGGTAGCCGGGATTGCGGACACCCAGATCGGCGTTGGACATGTGGAGGACGCTGGTCTCGATGAAAATGGCAGCCCGATGGCCCGTGAATACGCGTGTGCCAAACGCTCCCCCCGGAGTGAAGTTTACCGGCGACGTATTGCCAGGCGGAATGTTGCGAGTCGTGAAGAGTACTCCCCCAGATAGAGAGATGTACGGCGCCACGTGCCGGCCGCCTTCGAAGTTCCACTGGCAGACGAGGGGTCTGAAGCTTCCGCCATACACAGTTCCGCCGGAAGTATAGGCCTTGTAGAACGGAAGAATGTCCGCTGCCATCTCGAATCTGCCGCGACGCCAATCATGCAGGCGCGGACCTGAAAGAACGCGGCCGATGCGACCGCCGAAATAGAGAAACTGCGCGGTGGCGGGAATGTTGTACCGGGTGCTCGGGCCACCACCAATCTCGGGTCCAAATTCCCAGGCGCCCTTCTGAAGCAGTTCCGCCGATAGTGTTGGCTCGCCCGTCGCCTGAGCCTTGGCAGTGTGGCACACGGCAAGAAACAGAAGCGCCGCTGCAATCAGTCGCATAAGTGTCCGCCGAAGAATCGGAATCGCCAATCTGAATGCAGCGGCCTGAGACAGGCTGCACTTCGCGACGGTAACACAGAACCGGGTGCGTATGAATGCGGGATTCGACCGGCTACGTAAGAATTATCGCGGACACTGGAACGAGACGCCCGTGATCAGGTTGGCGCACCTTGCCGTGAGGATTGTGACTTTCCTCTCAATTTTTTTCGACAGTTGACAAGCTCGCTCAGGAGAGCGCTTGCTGCACGGCTTGTTGAAGCTTGGCGAGGCCCGCGGCAATGTCCGGGCCGAGATGCACGCGAAGCGCGCGGCGGTTGCGTTCAGCGAGGACCTGGAAATCGCCGCGGGCCTGCGCTGCCTTTACGACGCCGAACGTGTATTTCTGGCCGGGAACGGGAAGATCGGCGGCATCGTCGCTGGTGATTTGCAGGAAAACGCCGGAATTCGGTCCGCCTTTGTAGGCCTGGCCGGTGGAGTGGAGAAAACGCGGGCCAAAGCCGAGGCAGGTCGCGACGCTCCTCCTGTCGCGGACCGCGTGACGGATGGACTGAAGCTGCGATTCGTTCGCATCGTTCATCTCGATATAGCCGAGCACGGCGAAATAATCGCCGACCTTCAGGCGACCGAGGTGCGCACGCAATAGCGCGGCGAGCGTCGCATTCGAACCGGCGGCTTGTTTCAGAGCCGCGGCGTTTTTTTCGTCCGTGAACAGATTGATGCCGCTCTCCTGGAAAAACGGAGACTCAGGCGGAAGTGAGCCGGATTGTTCGTACTGCTCGGTGAGCTTGCGCGTCTCGATCTTGCTTGCTTCGACGTCGGGCTGGTTGAACGCGTTGATACCGATCACGGAGCCTGCGACCGCTGTAGCGACCTCCCAGCGGAAAAACTCCTGACCCAAATCGTAGATTTCCGGCACGTCAATGCGGATGACAGGCTGGCCCGCCTTTTCGAGAACATCGACTGCGGCATCCTGTTGCGGGTCAGGCGCAGCCGCGAGACGCAGGTAGGCGAAGACGCGATCATTGCCGTACACGCCGGGAGGACCGATCCGCTCACGGTCCACAGGAATCAGGCCGTGGCCTTCTTTGCCTGTCGATTCGGCAAGCAACTGCTCGAGCCACGCGCCAAGGTCTGAAATGCCTGGCGAGGTGAAAATCGTCACCTTGTCGCGGCCAGCTTTCGCAAGCGTGCCCAGCGTGGCGCCGAGAATAACCCCGGGATTCTGGTCAGCAGGCGTGGACGGGCCGCACGCGCGAACCATCTTGTCTGTGCGGTCGAGGAATTTGGCGATGTCGAGTCCCTGAATCGCGCCGGGGATCATTCCGAAGTCTGATAGCGCCGAATAGCGCCCGCCGATCGAAGACAGGCCAAAGAAAACATGACGGAAGCCGTCGCCCTCGGCGACCCTCTGCATATGCGAGCCGGGATCAGTGATGGCGATGAAATGCTTCCCTGCCGCAGCCGCACCGACGGCTTGTTTCGCGCGTTCAAAGAAATATTGCTTGAAAATATTCGGCTCGAGCGTGCTGCCGGATTTGCTCGAAACAATAAAGACCGTCTTGGCGATGTCGAGCTTTGATTCGAGTGTCTTGATCTGCGCCGGAGACGTGGAATCGAGAACGAGAACTTGCGGGAATCCACCAATGTTCCCAAACGTGAGCTTCAGGACTTCAACGCAAAGGCTGGAGCCGCCCATACCGAGCAGGACTGCGTGGGTGAATCCGGCCGCACGAATCTCTGCTGCAATTTTCTGAAAGCGTTGACTATCGGCGATCTGCTCCCGGACGATCCCCAGCCAACCGAGCCATTTGCTTTCGTCGGAATCGGTCCAGAGCGAGGCGTCTCGCGACCAGAGGCGCTGGACCTTGTTACCAGCTTTCCAGTCGTCGAGCGTCGCTTTGACGGCCTGTGCCAAAGGCTGGGGCAGGCTGCCACTCGTGGCAGGGCTGGGGCCGCTCATCGCGATGCCGGAGAAGTTGCGGCGCTCTTGGCTTGCTTCTCAACCGCGGCGAGGAGTTGATCGAACGCATCGGCAAAGAGCTTCACGCCATCTTCAGTGAGCTTGTCCGTCGCGGCCTTCATCGAGATGCCGGCGCGGGCGAGATCGGACATCGTCTTACGGGCCGCATCGATATTCTCTTCAAGACTGGCGCGCGGATGACCGTGGTCGCGGAATGCGTCGTAGGTGGCCGGCGGGATTGTATTCACAGTATCGGAACCGATCAGCTCGTCAATATAGAGCACATCGCTATAGGCCGGATTCTTCGTGCCGGTGCTGGCCCAGAGGACGCGCTGCGTGGCCGCTCCGCGCGCTGCAAGCGCCTGCCAACGGGGACCGCTGAAGATTTCTTTGTATTTCTGATAGGTTAGCCTCGCGTTGGCGATCGCCACCTTTCCCTGCAGGCCGCGCGCCAAGCCGGGATCGGAGCTCGATGACGGATTCTTGATCATGTCGGCGAGCTTGCCATCAATCAGCGTGTCGATGCGGCTTACAAAGAAGCTCGCGACGCTCGCGATACGGCTGAGATCGCCGCCGTTCCTGGCAAGATCTTCAACACCGCCGATAAATGCATCGGCGACGCGTTCGTAGACATCCTGCGCGAAGAGCAGCGTGACGTTGATGTTGATGCCACGCCCGATCAGCTCACGAATCGCGGGAATGCCTTCCGGAGTTCCCGGAACTTTGATCATGACGTTGTCGCGGCCGACGGCTCTCCACAGGCGCACTGCTTCGTCGATTGTTTCGCGGGTCTTGTGCGCGAGATAGGGTGAGACTTCGAGGCTGACGTAGCCGTCGCGGCGTTTCGTCTGATCGTAGACGCGCCGGAGCGCATCGGCCGCGTCCTGAATGTCGCGAATGGCGAGCTGTTCGTAGATGCCAGTGGCATTGAGATCTTTGCGCTGTGCGAGTTCACGCAAACTCTGTGCATAGTCGGCGCTGCCGGCGATGGCTTTCTCGAAAATAGCTGGGTTCGAGGTCATGCCACGGAGGCCGTCGTTTTCGATGAGGCGCGCGAGCTCGCCAGTGGACATCAGGTCGCGACGAATGTAATCGAGCCAAACAGACTGGCCGAAGTTAATGAGGGCTTTGAGTGGGTTTTCGGCTTGGCTGGAGTCGCGATTGCCGCTATCAGGCTTAACGATCAGAGTCATGAGTCCTCCTGAGCGATCCGAATTGAGATTTTACCTCACTGACAGCGGTGACGCGAAACTCCCTTTTTTCTCCACTGTAAGATGCGGACAATTGCAAAAAGTCACACCGTAGAAAAACTTCTAGAGGCTCGCGACGGAGCCGCCGTCAACCCGATAGTTGGAGCCGGTGATGAAAGAGGCCTGCTCCGATGCGAGAAAGACGACGACGCCAGCCGTTTCGTCCGATCTACCTGCGCGCCCGAGAACGATATTCGGGCGGAACTCTCGCAGGAGGATTTGCTCCATCTGATCTGGAGAGACCCCGCGAGCCTTCGCCTGCTGCTCGAAGAGTTGTTCGACAATAGGCGTGCGAATGAAGGCGGGCGAGACGGTGTTGATCAGGATTCCGTCCTTGCCATAGGCCTTCGAAAGACTCTTCGTGAGGCTATTGAGGGCAGACTTGGACGCGTTGTAATGAGGCATGAGGGGATCGGGCTGAGTGCCTGATTCGGAAGAGATGTTGATGATCCGACCCCATCTCTGCTTCTGCATGTGAGGCAACGCAGCGCGCGTCGCCCGGACCGCGGAAAGCACGTTGAGCTTGAACACATCGAGCCATTCGTCATCCGTGAGGTCGTCAAATGCGGCAAAGCGGCCGACGCCGCCCGCGTTGTTGACGAGAACGTGGATCGCGCCGAAGTGTGCTACCGTTTCGTCGACAGTCCGCTTGGCGCCTTCGCTTTCGGTGACGTCGGCAACGAGAGGGTGCACCGAGCCACCCGCCGAACGCATTTCCGCAGCGGTCGCTTCGAGTTCGTTGCGGTGACGGCCGTTGATGACGACGTTGCAGCCTTCGCGCACAAACGCGAACGCAATCGAGCGGCCAATTCCTTTACTCGATCCGGTGACAAGGACCGTCTTGCCTTTGAGGCCCAAATCCATAACGGACTTCTCCTTTCGCTGCGCCCGATACCCGCTTTCCGGGCTAATTGGATGCTTTCTTGCGAGGGATGGGTCCGGGCGCGACCGCAGCATTCGAAATTCCGTACCTGCGGAGCAAGCGCAAGGGCCGCAACGCGACATACAAAGGTGCAAGAGGATTCGGAAGCCGCATCATGGACCAGTCGTCTTCCGAGGGGACCGTTGCGAGCCGGAGTGAATAACGCCAACCTGCGAAAACGCCTTCCAACATGGCGCGACGAAAGTTGAAGCGCCCCACTCCGCCGAGTTCGGGCCGCTGACGCGCGAGAAGCCGACGCTCGACCTGCGACGCGACCGATTGCACGGCCGAGTCCGCCCGAACGCGAGAACGGATTTCGAGCGGCAATTGCAGGTTGAAAAACCGGACCGCAAGAGCGAGACCGACATTGAGCATCCGTTGAGCACGCCACGATTGCGCGCGGCGCAGGCACACATCCCAGTTGAGAGCCGGGTACGCTTGGACGAATTCCGCGACGTCCGCTATCCAAGACAATCTCTCCCAAAAGTCCTTCGAGCCGTGAATGCAGAGCAACAAAAGCATGTCTTCAGACGAGAATGTGAGCAGGTCGCGGCCGCCGACCGAGATGGGCACCAGACGACTTGCGAGGTCGTCCAGGTTGGGCGGCAGGGGAAAATGTCGAAGCGTACGTTCCGTATGCAGCTCGATCATCATGCGCCGCGGCTCGTCCCGATAGTTGTACTCTCCTGGAACGAGGGAAGCGGTCGCCTCCGCCGATAGAATCCACGGATATTTCGGGCGATAGCCGAGAGAGGTCATGATCTCGTTTGCTTTGGCCATATCGCGCTGCCGCAAGACGATGTCGAGATCTTCGAAATCGCGGAGTGCAACGTCTCCGTAAGCCTGCGCGGCCAGCACCGGCCCCTTGTAGGGAATTGCCTCGATTCCTTCGGAGGAAAGCAGATTCAGAATCGTGAACAGCTCGGCCGTGAGAACTAGGTTGCGCATCGCATTGGCGCGCATGATCTCTTTCATGCGTTGAGTACGGGAAGGATCAAGAAGATCCGCTGCGACTGCAGGAAGCTGACGGCAAAGCAGCGGAGTCACCGAATAGTCAGCCGCTTCCTGGATCAGGAAATCCCAATCGATCGGCCCGGTGACGAGAGTCCGAATTTCTTCCGCGATGGTGGGCTGCATGTGCGTCCGCGCGCAGCAGACCAGAAGACGTTTTTCGGGGCAAGGGGTCTGGTTCGATGGAGAGGCCATCACGCTTGCGCGACGCACGGCGCAAAGCGATTCTACGATATCGGAAGGAGCTTCGCCGGAGGATTCTTCGCCGCAGCTGCAGTTCTGGCAAACATATCGGCCTCGCAGCGAGCGGCACGGCGAACTGTGCGTGCCGTCCTCTCATGGTTCAGGCCGCAAGCGGCGCTTCCCACGGGCCCTGGAGCGCGATCTTGCGTCCGATTTTCGCGAGCCTGCTGCGCAGGTTAGCCGCGTCGAGCCCTGCGCGAGCGCAGACATTCGCGAAGTCTTCCGCGTCATCGAAAAGAAACTTTTGAGCCTCACGCCGTGCTCGAAGCGTACCGAACCGCCAGTCTTCCATCGCGAGTGCAATCACGGCGAGCCACAACCGCCGTTCTGCGATGCATTCCTCCGTGACTTCACTTTGGTAAGTTTGCCGAACCTGCATCGTGCTGATGTCCATTGCCCTTCCCCCTTGAGTTGATTTCGGACTGACGACGGCCGTCGTCAACCGTGGAAAACAGTGGCACGCGAATCGCCAGATTTGTGTCAAGGGCAATTGCAGCATCGTGCCGAGAGAAGATGCTGGCAGCACAAGAGTTCTGCGTTCGTTACCACCGCAGACAAATCGGAAAGCTAGGGCAACCCATCAGCGGAGTGCTTCGAGGCAGCGCAAGTGTGCCGATTCGGGGCAAAAAGCCGCGCAAACCCATGCTTCGGGAATGGAAGCAACCAACAGCTAGTGAACGGGCTCGGCAGCGAAGATTTCGCGAAGTTTCGAAGCCAGAGCGGTCAAAGTGAAAGGCTTCTGAAGAAGAACTACATCGTCTCCGAGCACTCCATGCTGCGTGATGGCTTGATCCGTGTAACCAGACATGTACAGAACCTTGATATCGGGGCGGAGCTTGCTGACGCGCTCGGCCAGTTCGCGGCCATTGATGCCCGGCATGACGACATCGGTCATCAGGAGATGAATCTGTCCAGCGTGCATCGCGGCCAGTTCGAGGGCGGTGTGACCGTCTTCCGCCACCAGCACCTCGTAGCCACTCATCTGCAGGTACTCGCGAGCCAACTCGCGGACACCGACTTCGTCTTCTACAAGGAGGACAACCTCCGAGCCTTTCGGCAAGTTGCGGGAACCCGCGCCGGAATCGCGAGCCCCGATTGGAATTTCGTCCTCGATTTGGGGGAGGTAGATCTTGAAGGTTGTACCGTGGCCGAGCTCGCTATACACCCAAACGAATCCGCCGCTCTGCTTGACGACGCCGTACACGGTTGCGAGACCCAGCCCGGTGCCCTTGCCTTTTTCCTTGGTTGTAAAGAAGGGCTCGAAGATATGCCCCTTGGTCTTATCGTCCATGCCGCAGCCGTTATCGGTGACGGCGAGCATCACGTATCTCCCGGGTGGTATGGCCGTCGAAGGATGCGATACGGACGCCTCGAATTCCACGTTTGCTGTCTCGATGGTCAGCCGACCGCCGTGCGGCATGGCGTCGCGCGCATTCACGGCAAGATTCATGATGACTTGCTCGATCTGGCCGCGGTCCGCCTTGACGAGCCAAAGGTCGGGCGTGGAAGAGGTTTTCAACTCGATATCTTCGCCGATTACGCGACGCAGCATTTTCTCCATGTCGAAGACGACGGAATGAACGTTCAGCACCTTCGGCGCCAGGATCTGCTTGCGGCTGAAGGCCAGCAACTGTTGAGTGAGGCCTGCCGCGCGCTGCGCCGCCACCTGGATCTGCTCGGCATTGCGGCGCAAGGATTCACCGGCCGGCAGGCGCTCCGCCAGCAAATCCGCATAACCCTGGATCACCATCAACAGGTTGTTAAAGTCGTGGGCGATGCCTCCTGCGAGGCGGCCCACGGCCTCCATCTTCTGTGCCTGCCGGAACTGCTCCTCAAGCTTTCTGCGGTCGGTCACGTCCAGGGCCATGCAGATCGTGCCGTGAATTTGCCCGGTTGAATCCCGCAAGGGTTCAACGTGGCAAACATACGAATGGTCTTTCCATTCAAGCGTGAACGGAACGCGTTCTCCGCAGATCGCGCGCTGATGGGCTGCTATCGGCGAGAAATCAGGATCGCTTGTCTGAAAGTATTCGGTGAGCGACATGCCCACAAGCTGGTTCGGCCTAAGTCCCAACTGCGCCAGCCCCATTCCGAGCGCCGAAGTAAAATGAAGATCTCGGTCGACAGTCCAGAGGATAGCCGGAAGTTGTTCGACGAGCACACGCAGGCGCGCTTCACTTTCGCGGACCCGCTCTTCGGCGCGCTTCCGCTCGATCGCGAGCGCGATCTGCCCGCCTACCGAAGAGAGGAACTGGATGTCGCGCGCATCGTAGGCATTTTCACGCTGGTAGTTCTGGACGACCAAGACACCTATCGTACTGGAAGGCGTGCGCAGCGGCACCCCGAGCCACGAGGCGGATTGAGTGCCGACGAGCTCGACTTCCCCGCGGCTGGCGAGCTCATCGAATTCCCTTTGCGAGATCGTCATCGCGCGGCCACTGCGAAAGACATAGGCGGTGCAACTACGGTCCAACTTCTGGGGTGGCGGGGCCGTATCGTACTTGTCCACGAACAACGGGAAATGGAAGAGGCCGGTCGCGGGATCGTGAAGTGCGACGAAACAGTTGTCTGCGTCCAGCACCTCGGTGAGAGCGGAGTGGATGCGACGCAGAAGCTCGTCAAGATTGTCCGTGACGCTGACGGCTTCAATGATCTCCGTCGTTACGTTTCGTTCCAACTGAGCGCGCTTACGTCCCGTAATGTCTTCCGCGGTGCCGTCATGGCTGACGATCTTGCCGCTCGCGTCGCGAATCGCGCGTGCGTTTAGCGATACCCAGATCTTGCTGCCGTCTTTTCGCAGCATGTGGCATTCGTATCCTTCGAGAATGCCACGCTGTTCGAGGCGGCGAAGAACCTCTTTCCGGTCGTCCGGGTCGGCGTAAAGCTGCTTGCCAATGTCACGAACGTCTTCGATCATCTCGGCAGGTGACGAATAACCCGCAATTCGGGCCATCGCGGGATTCACCGCCACGAAGCGTCCCTCAGGAGTGGACTCGAAAAAGCCCTCAACAGCATTTTCGAAAATCCGCTTGTATTTGTGCTCGGCGCGGCGCTGGGCCTCTTCCGCCCGGCTCCGCTCTGAGATGTCCTCGTACATTGCAAACGTCCCAGTCAACTTGCTATTGACCAAGAGCGGGACGCCGATCGCGCGCACGTCGACCAGCGAACCGTTCCGGCGCCGGCGCTTCGTGGTCACGCGGACGATTTCACCATCCATTGCACGACCGAGCAAACCGTTCATATCGCCCTCGCCTCCTGGTGGTGCTAGAAGCGAGCCGAGTTCCTTTTCTCGGATTTCTTCCAATGAATAGCCGAAAAGCCGTTCGAAGGCCGGGTTGCACATCGTCACCCGACGGTCCAGATCAACGGCAACCACCGCCAGCGGGTTGTTTTCGGTGAGCGCCTGCACAAACGCGGCGTGCTCGGCAATCTTCTGCTCCGCCGCGCGGCGCTCGCTGATGTCCTGCGCGACAGCCAGGACCGCGTCATGACCAGAAAATTGAATGCGCTGCGTCGTGATTTCGGCTTCGAAGATTTCTCCGTTCTTTCGGCGGTGCCGCCATCGCCCGCGATAGCTGACGGGCGCGCCGTGTTTCTTCATGGAATCCAGCAGGCGCGGCACGTCTTCCGCGGGACGAATTTCGGTTACCTTCATCCGGAGGAACTCATCGCGCGAGTAGCCGTAAGTCCGAATTGCCGCGGCATTAACCGCTAAGATTTGGAGCGAGTGGCTGTCGCACACGTACATCGGATGGGGATTGCTCGAAAACAAGAGCTCGAAATTTGCATCGGAGGGAGGGGCGCAAGAGGTGGACGCGCTTCCTTGGACCTGAGGGCCCGGTTTCCGGGCTGCGCGCGAGGAGCCGTTTTGCTTGGGACGAAGCGTCGCTGTTCGACTCGACATAGGCCTAGAGCGCACCTGGAGAACCGGAGCGGAACAGCGCTCCCAAGAGGACCCCGGTCCCATGTATAGCCGCTGCGATTCAGACCAACAATGGTACGTTCGTACCAAACGCATCTATTGATTCCAAGCGACTTGCGGATCCTGTCGAGTTCCGAAAATGGGCTCGGATCCGGACTCCCCCGCAACCCATATTTTGTGCAAGGATTGCAGTTCGGTAAGATGGGTGCGCTGGAGATCCTCAGGCTCATCGCGCATGCGCGACGCTGAACAGATATCGACGCAACGCTCGCCTCTTTCGGACGCCTTCCGAAAGCAAATCGAAGCCATTGCTCGCGGCGAACATGGCGACCCTTTTCAAATTCTAGGTCCCCATTGGATCGAGCGCGAAGGCTCGTCGCGGCTGGCCATCCGAGTTTTCCGGCCCAATGCCAGATCCGTCGAGGTTGTCTGGGGAGCGGATCGCAGGGTCTATCCGGCCGCTCAGCTTCATTCAAACGGCATGTTCGAAGCGACGTTTCCGCCAGAAGCCTTGGAATTTCTCGCCGGTCAACCGATCAGCCCGGTGAAGTACCGCTTACGCTTTCGCTTTGCCGATGGAAACGAGCTCGAGGCATACGACGCATACGCGTTCGGGCCGGTCCTATCCGACTATGACCTCTACCTCATCGGCGAAGGCACGCACTACCAGAACTACGAAAAGCTTGGCGCGCACGTTCGGGAAATGGAAGGCGTGCGCGGCGTTCAATTCGCAGTTTGGGCGCCGAACGCAAAGCGTGTGAGCGTTGTGGGGGATTTCGACTCGTGGGACGGGCGTGTCCACGCCATGCGCAACAGGGGCGCGGGCGGCGTCTGGGAAATCTTTCTGCCCGAGGTCGGTAACGGCACCCTGTACAAGTTCGAGATTCTGTCGCGTTCCGGAGACCACCTTGGGCTGAAGGCCGATCCGTATGGTTTCGCGTCGGAGCTTCGCCCGAATAGCGCCTCGGTTGTGTGCGGCATCGATGGCTATCAATGGAACGACGCCGAATGGCTCGCCGCCCGCGCATCGCGGGACTGGTTGCACTCACCCATGTCGACCTATGAGGTCCACGCAGGCTCCTGGCGCCGAAAGACCTCGGAGGGCGACCGCTGGCTCACGTATCGAGAACTCGCCGAGGAGTTGATCCCCTACGTTAAGCAACTGGGCTATACGCATATCGAATTGATGCCGATTATGGAGCATCCGCTCGACGCTTCGTGGGGCTATCAAACGGTTGGCTACTACGCGGTCACCAGCCGATACGGGACGCCGGCCGACTTCATGTACTTTGTGGACCGATGCCACCAGCAAGGCATCGGCGTGATTCTCGACTGGACGCCCGCGCACTTTCCCCGCGATGCACACGGCCTCTCGTTTTTCGACGGCACGCACGTCTATGAGCACGAGGATCCGCGCCGCGGTGCTCATCCCGATTGGGGCACGCTGGTCTTCAATTACGGCCGCAATGAAGTGCAGAATTTCTTGCTAGCGAACGCATTGTTCTGGATCGACAAGTATCACATCGATGGGCTGCGCGTGGATGCCGTGGCGTCGATGCTCTATTTGGACTATTCGCGGCAGCCGGGAGAATGGATCCCAAATCAGTATGGAGGACGTGAGAACCTGGAGGCGATCGCATTCATCCGGCGGCTGAACGAGGTTTTACACGTGCGGCATCCCGGAGCGCTGATGATTGCAGAGGAGTCAACCTCGTGGCCCGCTGTCTCGCGTCCCACCTACGTTGGGGGACTCGGCTTCGATCTGAAATGGAACATGGGATGGATGAACGACGTGCTGAAATACATGTCGCTCGATCCGATTCACCGGCAGTACCACCACAATCAACTGACATTTTCGATGCTGTATGCCTTCCATGAAAACTTCGTGCTGCCGATTTCACACGACGAAGTGGTGCACGGCAAGCGCGCGCTGCTCGAAAAGATGCCGGGCGACGACTGGCAGAAGTTTGCCAACTTGCGTGTGTTCCTCGGTTATCTGTACGCCCATCCGGGTAAGAAGCTGCTGTTCATGGGCAGCGAACTGGGCCAGCGCGGTGAATTCTGGGAGGCAGGTTCGGTCGAGTGGGCGCTGGAAAATTCTCCGCCGCACCGAGGCATTCAGCGGCTGGTCGGTGATCTGAATCGCTTGCATACACGAGAGCGAGCGCTGCACGAAGTCGATTTCGAATGGTCGGGCTTCGAGTGGATTGAACCCAACGATGCGGCATCGAGCGTTCTTTCCTTCCTGCGACGGGCACGAGATGCTGAGGATTTTGTTGTCGCAGTCTGTAACTTCACGCCGGTGATGCGCGAAGACTATCGAGTGGGCGTCCCGCGTCCCGGCTTCTACCGAGAGATCTTGAATACGGACTCGACATACTACGAAGGCAGTGACATCGGAAATGCCGGCGGAGTTCAGGCGGAGCCGATTCCATGGCATGACCGACCGTATTCGATCAAGCTGCGGCTGCCACCGCTCGCGGCCGTTTATTTCAAACCGAATCGCGATTGACGATAGATTCGGCTCTGAAACAGAAGAGGCGACTCGTATCGAGTCGCCCCCTTTTCCAGGCCGAATCCAATCCAGAGTTCGCTACGCCTCCGCGAGGGCCAACTCCTTCGGTTCCTCCAGCGTCGCAGATGGCCAGCTCTTCATCTCCGGCAGGCAGTGCCTTACGAAGCACTGCACATTCCGCCGCGCCTCTTCGTAGGGCATTCCACCGAAGAAAAAGTTCGGCATGATGCCCTGCATGTCTGTCAGACCCTTCATTTTTTCGAATTTCTCGAGCACTTGCTGCGGCGTGCCCCAGGGCATCAGGGCAATGTAGTCCTGCACGGCTTTGTCCTCGCCGATTGAATTCAGATATTTGCTCATGTCAGCATAGCGCTCGTAGCCCTTGATGGTTTCAAAGTGCTTGCCAAACATCTCGTAATGGATGAGGGCGGCACGATAGTTGGCGGCGAGATACTTATGAGCCAATTCGTGTGCGCGATCGGCGCTCTCATCTACAAAACAGAAGCCTGAACAGAAAGGTTTGGGCGGCGCCTGATTCGGATGGAATTCGGCCCAAAGCTTGTGGTAGGTGGCCAGATCGGCGGACACCTGATCCCAGGGCTTCTGGAGGATCACCAGAAGACCCAAGCCGAGTTTGGCGACCACGGGTACAGAATCGCGAGAAGCGGCAGCCGCAAATTTTCTCCCGTGAAAGGATTTGAACGGTCTCGGGCGGATTTCGCGACGCGGCTGCCTTACGGTTTCCCCGCCTTCCATGTAGCCGGTCTCGAGAGCGTCCAGCACGAGCTTCGTATATTCGTCGAACCGGCCGCGTCCCTCACTTTGATCGATGCGAAATCCTTCAAACTCCCGGCGGGCCAAGCCACGGCCGACCCCCAGGATATAGCGACCGCCGGACACATGGTCGAGCAGCGAAATCTGCTCGGCCAGGCGCATCGGATCGTGCCAAGGCACCACGATTACCATCGAACCCAGCTTTATGCGTTTTGTCTTGCCCGCCAGATACGAAAGCAACTGGCAGACGTCAGGGCTGATGGAGTAGTTGTCGAAGTGATGTTCGGTGGCCCAGACCGAGTCAAAGCCCCACGACTCCGCCATCTCGCAATTGCCCAGTTCTTCGCGCAAGAACTGCCGGTCGGAATAGCCGGCCAAGTGTTGGAAACCCGATCCGTAGCCAACGTGCATCGCGCCACCCCCTCCGAAGACCGCGCGTCATCGATCGCGATGAGGCGCCCCATTCCCGTCAATCCCTCAGAGCGCGAACTATATCAGATTAAGCTACGCTCGACCAATCGCGGCTCCTTTCGCATCATCGCTATCGGCGGCTGGTATCGCCGCCTGAAAGAATGCCGCGCGGTGTACAATCCCCGTGCTTTCGAACGCCAGGCGGAGGCCTGAGAGTGGCAACGGCGAACAACGGCCGCTATTTTGTCGCGGTGGTGGGTGGTGCGGTGTCTGGATCGGTCTCCGCGGAAATCCTTGCCGACCATGGCGTCGAGGTCGCGGTATTCGAACAAAACAAGCGGCCCTACGGGAAAATCGAGGATGGCTTGCCGCGCTGGCACGTCGAACAGCGAAAGCAGGAGTATGCGCGGATCGATGCGCGACTCAAGAAACCGGGCGTTCACTTTGTTCCCTCGACCAAGCTCGGCCGCGACATCGATTTTCAGGATCTCTGCAACAACTGGGGATTCTCGGCCGTCATCCTGGCGAACGGCGCGTGGCGAGACAGGGATTTGGGAGTGCCCGGAGCTGAAAAGTTCGCCGACAAAGGCTTGGTGTATCAAAATCCGTTCATCTACTGGTACAACCATAAGAACGAAAAAAACTACGACGGCCCTCGATATGAGACGCCCGACGAAGCTCTTGTGGTGGGCGGTGGTTTGGCTTCGATCGACGTCGTGAAGGTCCTTCAGCTGGAAAATTACGAACGAGCGCTGCGGGCACGTAACATCCAGACGAGCATGCACGAACTGGAGAAGGGCATTCCTGGGGTCTGCAAGGCGCACGGCATTGATCCGCAGAGTTTGGGTGTGAAGGGTTGCCTGCTGATTTACCGCCGGCGCGAGCAAGACATGCCCCTTGCACAGCCGCCCGACGACGCAACACCTGAACAAATTGCAAAGACCGAGCAAGTCCGCCAGAAAATGCTCCGACTCGCGCGGGACAAGTATCTGTTTCGCATTCAAGATCGAAGACTCACAACGAGATTGGTTGTCGAGAATGGAAAGCTGGCCGGCTTGCGCGTCTCAGAAACCAAAATCGAAGGCCGGAAGGCAGAACCCATTCCTGGCTCAGAACGCGACTTGCGCGCGCCGCTGGTGATTTCGTCGATCGGGTCAGTGCCCGAAATTCTCCCGGGGGTCTCGATGAAAGGCGAATACTACACGTTCAGCGACGAGGATCTGCCGCGATACCTCGGAAGCGATCGCGTGTTTGGCGTCGGAAACGTGGTAACCGGGCAGGGAAACATTCGGGTCTCGCTCGTGCACAGCCAAAAGGTGACAAATCACCTAATCGAGCACTACATGAGTGACGGAACCGAAAGACCCACGGCGTCGAAGGCATCCGCCGAAGCGCGCGGCGCCGCTCACGCACAGGCCGTCCAGGAGGGATTGCTGGCACTGCCTGCGCTGTCGCCGACCGAAATCGTCTCGATCGAGCAGCGCATTCGCGCTCATCAGGAACGAGCAGGATACACGTCTGACTACGACTCGTGGATCGCGAAGGTCACGCCGCCCGATCTTGAATAGGTTGAACCGCGCTCGTCGTTTACTGCTGCGGCGGCTGTTGCATCATTCCCATCGGATTGAAAGGCTGCGGCGTGCCGACGATCTTGTCCTTCGCGTCGGTAATGACTTTGGTTAGGACCATCGTCGAATCTTTTCCCTGATGCTTGATGACGCCGAACGGAGCAACCTTCGTGCTCACCCATGTGTCGCCGGAGCCGTCCTTGAGCCGATAGTGCTCGCAGGTGAACGTTCCAGCTGGCACCGAGATGGACTCGCTGCCTACGTCTTCCGCGGCGCTTCGGATATCTGAAGGCACGCTTTGGCCATTCATCCGGCCGGTCATCTGCTGCGGCATTTCCATCGGGGGCCGCCCCGGCATCTGCATGATGGTACGGGTCGTCGTCACTGTGTCGCCAGCCACCGTCAGGGTCTTCATGACCATATCGCCGCCCATGCCCGGCATGGTCCATTCCATCCAGTAGCCGTCCTTGCCGTTGACGGTCTCCTTCCCCACGATCGCGTATTCTACGTTCACCTTGCGGCCTTCGGCAGTCGTGATTTCGTATGCCGCTCCTGAACCGACTACGGGACTGAAAAAACCGCGCGGCATCGGAGACTGGCGCATACCCATCCCCATTTGCGCATTTGCAGTGGATACAGTCAGCAGAAGACAGGAGGCGACGAAAATCGCTAATCTCAGTTCTTTCATAATTCCCCCAGGTGTAGGAAATGGCGTGGCGGCTGGCGCCTTTGACGGATTCTAAGACAAAGCACGCGTCTGATCCATGTCTTCTGTCGTGAGTTGCACGCGTCCGCAACTAGTTCAATTCGCGGTACGTTATCAGCTGAATGCCTTTCTCTCTCGCCGCGCGAACGACTTCGGACGCTATCAGAGCCGCCATTTCAGTCTGACGCTGCTCTTGCAGGCGTGAACCGGTCGCCGCGAGATCAGCGTCGCAAAGGCCCGGGTGCAACATGATCTCCGTGGATCCCTCGGGAATTGTGTCGAGCAGGTCACACAATGCTGCAGGATCGAGCCGACCGGTCGCCGCGAGACCAAGGAAATGATCCGGCGAACGCAGGCCGTACCTGCTTGAGATGCTTTTGAACTGCAGGGCCACTGAGCACACAGCGGCAGACGCGGCAAGGTCTCTTATCCGCCCGGCACCTTTGCCGCGCGTCATTCTCCAAGAATCCTCTAAATTCTCCACTGGGTTGCGAATCCGCGAGATTCCGCAGTCGTGAGCGACGTGCGCCAACACGCTCATCACTCGTGGATGGACATGCGTGTGTTTATGTGTGTCCACGTGACTTGGCTCAATTCCAGCGCGTCGAATCCTTTCGATCTGGGCACGAAGTTCAGTTTCCATGTCCTGAGCACGCACTTGTCCGGTACTAACTCGAGCAACGAAGGCGCCCAGAGACTTCGGCAATTGCCCGTCGCGGCCCGCAAGCGACGGAATCTTCTCGGGCGGCGAGACCGCAACTCCACCTGTCAGCACCAAATGGCAACCGATTCCCAGTTTTGGATTGGCCTTGGCGCGCTCCACGGCGTCATCGAACGCCGATCCGGTGGCCATGAGGGTCGCGCTGGTCAGAATCCCCTCGCGGTGTGCTCGGATGATTCCCTCATTGACTCCGCGTGTTAAGCCGAAATCATCGGCGTTGAGGATTACCCGCTTCATCTAGATCGGTTGGCAAGCGTAAGCAGGAAGAAATTTTATCACGTGAAAGGCAAGAAATTTTGAAGAGTCCCTCGTTTGTCGACAGTACGTCCTGCAACCTCCGCCAGCAATTCTCACGCCATCATTCGCGCGAGCGGTGGAAGAATGATGAACGCTTCGTAACAGTTTTCAACAATTCTGTTGAAAACCGTGTGGAAAAGGCCCGCGGCGCAATCAAAACTCCGCGCAACCACGAGGCTTACTCCTCTTTGCACAAATCCTGTGCAAGTGCGGCGAGGAGACAAGATCTTTTCGAGAACTCTGATAGCAATATCTCCCTCGGAAGGCAGAATGTCTTCGCTCGAAATCCCGAAATGAAAAATCCCGCGGAACTGCATTAGTACCAATGAGGCGGAGGAACAAGTTTGATCGCGATTGACTCCTCCTCCTTATCGACGTCGTACCACTTGCCATACGTATGCCATCCGGTCGCGATAACCTGAATCAAAATCTTGCCTTGCGGAATCTCGGGCACTTTTACGGAGCCATCCTGATTCGTCTTGAAATTCATCTCTTGGAGCTTGTCGTGATGGAGGAAACCGCCGCCGGCATAAAAGCGGACGTAGACGCTGGCGTTTGCGATGGGCTTGTCAGCGTCAGTGGTCACCCGGATCTTCAGCTTCGTCATCCCGGATTCGGCGGGCTTTGTGTCTTTCCGATCGCCCGCGTTCTGTTGATCCTGAGTTGAAGAAGAGGGTTCACCGTTCGTCTGGGCGACGCTTGCTCTTCCAAGAGTCAAAAGCGTGATTGCGAGGGCAGCCACACGAACCGACACGAGAAAGGGGTTGCCAGATGCACGGACCCGCATGGTCTTTCTTCTACAGTAATCGAAGCCGCTGCTCAAGTCCCGCATGCGTCGAACATCAAACCGCTCGGAAGGGCTCCCTGCCTACTTGGCCGTGCGAACCGAGTCCGAGATCCATTTCAGATACGCGCGCGAGCCTCGCTCAATTGGCAGTGCAATGATTTCAGGAACTTCGTAGCTGTGCAAGCGCCGCACTTCGCGTTCGAGCGCTGAGAAACGCCTGCGCGAGGTCTTCGAAATGATCAGGAATTCCGTCGCCGATTCCACCTGCCCCTTCCAGCGATAAATGGATTGCAGCGACGCCTTCAGGACGTTGGCACAGGCGGCGAACTTGCCATCGACCAGCGCCCGAGCGATCTTTCGAGCCTCTCTGGCTGAGCCACTCGTAACCAGCACCACCAGCGTGTCAGTCATTCACCTTTACTCTTGGGCTTCGCACCGCAACGATTCCCTGGTACTTGAGGCTTGCGCGACAAGATACAATAGGCGTCCGTGACAAGCCAAGCGATCCACTTCGGAACCTCTGGTTGGCGCGGCATCATCGCCGAAGACTTTACATTCTCGGGAGTGCGCCGCGCTGCCGCCGCGATTGCGGGACATGTGCTGGCAAAGAAAAAGTCGCCCACCCTAATCGTCGGTCATGATACGCGCTTCTTCTCCGAGGACTTTGCGCTCACAGCCGCCGATGTACTTCGTTCCCACGGTTGCCGTGTCTTGCTCTGCCGCGAGCCAACTCCAACGCCCGCGATTGCGCACGCCATCCTTCACGGAAAACTCGATGGCGGCGTGAACATCACCGCGAGCCACAATCCAGCTCAGTACAGCGGACTGAAGTTCTCCGGGCCGGATGGCGGACCGGCGCTGCCGGAAGTCACGAAAGACATCGAAAAGCGTGCGGCGGCGATCGAGGACAAGGCCAACCCGCCTCACGACATTGAAAACACTTTCGAAAGCATCGAACCACGCGAACCGTACTTCGAACAGCTTCGCCGCATGGTCCGCTTCGACGTTCTCAGCAAGGCGAAAGGCAGCTTTATCTGCGATGCGGTCCATGGATGCGGCGCAGGCTGGCTCGATCGCCTGTTGACCGAGAGTGGTATCGCGGTGACGCCAATTCGCGCCACGCGCGATGTTCTTTTCGAAGGCACCGGGCCGGATCCTTCTGAAGAAAACCTTGCGCCCTTGAAAAAGGTCGTCACAGAAAAGAAGGCCTTGGCAGGGCTCGCAACCGACGGTGATGCGGATCGCTTCGGCATCGTCGATCGCGATGGTTCGTTCGTCTCGCCGAATCACATCCTCGGCCTGGTTTTCGACTATCTGCTCGAGACTCGCGGCGACAAGAGAGGCGCGTCCCGCAGCGTCGCGACCACGCACCTGCTCGACGCCGTCGCACGGCTTCACGGCGTGAAAGTCTATGAAACACCTGTTGGTTTCAAGTATGTAGGTCCTCTGCTGCGCGAGGACAAAATCGCTTTGGGAGGCGAGGAAAGCGCCGGCATGACCATTCGTGGTCACCTTCCTGAGAAGGACGGCATCCTTGCCTGCCTGCTCGTGGCCGAAATGATCGCGGCGCGCCACACCTCCCTCGCAGAACAGTTGCGCGATCTCTTCCGCCGCATCGGACGCGAATTTTGGCCGGTGCGCGTAAATCTTCATTTGCCAGCCGATGTACAAGCGAAGCTTCCGGAGCGACTGCGCGCGGACTTCAAGGAATTCGAGGGACGTCACGTGAAGCACACAGACCGAACCGATGGGTTGAAATTAGTTCTGGACGATGATACATGGCTGTTGATGCGTCCATCGGGGACCGAACCGGTCGTGCGGATCTATACGGAGGCTGCCACGCTGCCGGCAGCGCAGAAACTCGCGGACGAGGCACGGGCGTGGATCGTGCGATGAACGAGAGACCCGCAAACTTTTTTGAGCAGATGCGGGAATTTCTTCGCCGCAACGTGACCCTTTTTCTTGCAGCGGCCCTCGTCTTACTGCTGGTTCAGGATATCTTTGGAACACACGGCGTCTTGGCGATGCGCCGCGCGCAGAAGGAAGCGACTCGCGTCCGGCAGGAAATCGACCGGATCAATAGCGAGAACCGCCAATTGCAGGACGACGTGAAAGACTTGAAATCGGATCCGCAGGCGATCGAGCGGATCGCGCGCGAAGAGATGGGGCTTGCCCGGCCTGGCGAGTACATCTTCAAGATTGAGCCAAAAGCGGGCGACGCCCCTGCAACCGCTCCAGCATCGCAGCCGAATCAGTCTCCTCAGAACCCCTAGCTAGCCTGCGCAAGACGCAGCGCGCGGCGCAATCGTGCTAGAAATTCCCGGCCACGCCCTTTCCAGCGTGTCCTCACTGTGGCGAGAACAACCATGGCGGTGAAGATAATGAGCAGACCTAGCGTCGCCGTCGTGATCGTCTGCGCGCGCTTCTGTAAAATCGAGAATCGCCCGTAAACGAATTCGATGTGCACCCAGTACACCAGTAGCGATGCTTGACCGAGTTGAATCAACGGACTGAATCCGACTTGGCCGAGCCCCCAGCGGCACCATGCGTACACGACGCAGATCAGCGCCAATAGGATCCCGACACGCGCAAGGAAGAAATTCGGACTCGTGTGCCAGTAGTCGTACACGGCATAGAGCTGAACCGGCCGTGCATCCAGCCAGCGCGACAGGAAAAAGAGCGCGGCGCCGCCCCCGCCGCAAAGAGCGGCAGCGCGCGCTGGATTCTGGGTCGCCCAGTCGCTGAACAGCAGCAAACCGACCGCAAGTCCGGCGAACGCGAGAGCCGTCCACGGAAAGATCGGGAAGAGCCACGGCTGCGGCGCATTGAAGGTGTGCACGCCGTTGACGTAGGACTCGAGATACCAGGGCAACCAGCGTGGCCGCCATGTAGTCCAGAGCGGCGGTGTAGCCAGTGCGATACCCAGAGCGACCGCCACAGCCAGAACGGCGTTGGCCGCCCGAGCCTGCGCGGCGCGGCAGACAATGCCCATCAAAATGAGCGAAAGTCCAATGATGTTGAGGACGTCCACGCGAAGCAGGTCGGTCCACGGTGACCAAGGCCATCCAAGCGCGAATTCCTGAACGCGGAAAAGCAAGCCGAGCCCAAAGATCTGCGCACCGCGACGAATTACGGTCGCTGCGACTTGGCTGGGCACGGCGCCTTTGCGCCGCATCCGATCTGTGACCAGCGCACAGGAAACGCCGGCGAGAAACAAGAACAGTGGCGCAGGCAGCGTGCCACCGAGCTGCGACCAGCGAATGAAGGATGTTTGGCGGGCCGCGCCGCCGAGCCAAGAATCGTAGCAGTGCGTTTGGAACATCAGGACGCACGCCAGCCCGCGCATCCAGTCGATATACGCCAGACGTTGTTTGCCGGATTCGGCCATGCGCTCGGTGGACCACAGAATCGCCGAGGCAAAACCTCAAATCAAGTTCTTATCGGCGCAGATGTGTTGTCCGCTAGAATCACATTCGATGCCAGCGGATTCCAGGGCGTGGAGGATGGGTCTCCCAGTCGCCGTCGCGCTCTGGGCTGCCCTCGTTCTGCTCGCGGGATTTTTGGGAAGCTGGCTCGGATTCGGAGGACCGCGATTTGCCTTCGCGCTGGGAGTCGCGGCGTTGCTGTTGGCGTTCGAGCTTTTTTTCGCTGCGCCCGGCGTGCTGGAATTCGCTCAGAAGTCGCTCGGCGGACGCGGCGTACTCCTTGCTCCGCTCGTGCCGCTGTCTGCAGTTCTCATCTATTCATTCGCTGTCACCGGCAACCCGAGATTGGCGGTCGCGGGCGCGGCATACGCCGTAGTTCCCTCTTTGCTTCTTGCCAGCAGCGCCGGCAAATCACCCGGCACGTGGGAAGACTATGCTGCAGCCGTGGTGCTTTGGATTCCCGTTCAGTTCCACTGGATGTACCGGCTCTTCCCCTATCCCGCCCCACTGACGCATACGCTCTCGATTCTTATGGCACTCGGTACGGGAGTGGCGGCGTTCGTCGTGGTGCGGCGGCTCGAAGGGATCGGCTACGCGGTGGAATGGCGGCGCGGCTTCGCATGGAATTTCGGATTCCATTTCTTGGTGTATGCGGCGATCGCAATCTTCCTGGGACTGAAGATCGGGTTCTTGACGTTCGCTCCGTCGCTCACGCGTGGACCATCCTTGCCTGTCACGGTGCTCGGTGTCCTGTTCTTCACGGCGTGGCCCGAGGAATTTCTATTTCGCGGCATTTTGCAGAATCTGTTTTCGAGAACATTCAGGAACGAATGGGCGGGTCTCGGGATCGCATCCGTGATCTTTGGGCTTTCTCATATCGTTCACGCGCCGTATCCGAATTGGAAGTACGTGCTAATGGCTACGATTGCAGGATGTTTCTATGGCCGCGCGTGGATGAAGACGCGTTCGCTCGTACCGGGAGCGCTCGTGCACGCCGCCGTCGATATTTCCTGGCATATTCTGTTCCGATAGTGCGGAGGCAGAAGGAAACTGCTTGGTCTCAGAATCTTTGTCACTGTCTGATGCTGGTGGACAGACTTCGAGGATACTAAAACAATTTTAGTCCCGAGCGAATCGATGGCGCAAGCTCATTCCCTTCAGTGAAAAATGCTCCAAGGCAAAACAGGCTGTCAGCGAACGACACCTGAGAGCGGGCTTGAAGCCGTGGCGTAGAGTTTCTTTTCGATGCGGCCGGCGAGAAATGCCTTGCGTCCGGCTTCAACGGCAGCGCGCATTGCCTCCGCCATCAGCACCGCGTCCTGCGCACCCGCGATGGCGGTATTCATCAATACCCCATCCGCGCCCAATTCCATCGCGATTGTCGCATCAGACGCTGTGCCGACTCCCGCATCGACGATCAGCGGTACCTCTGTGACCCTTTCGCGCAGAATGCGCAGATTTGCCAGATTTTGAATGCCCATGCCAGAGCCGATGGGCGCGCCGAGCGGCATTACGGCAGACGCTCCCGCGTCGATCAGCTTGCGCGCGACGACGAGGTCGTCATTCGTGTAAGGCAACACGATGAAGCCTTCCTTCACAAGCGTCTTGGTTGCGCGAATCAGCTCTTCTGTGTCGGGAAACAAAGTCTTTTCGTCACCGATGACTTCGAGCTTGACCCATTCCGAAAGCCCGACCTCGCGCGCCAACCGCGCCGTTCGGATGGCCTCGTCTGCCGTGTAGCATGCGGCTGTGTTCGGCAAAATGAAAATCTTCTGGCGGTCGATGTAGTCGAGCAGCGATTCTTTCGTGCGGTCGGTCAGATTCACACGGCGAACGGCCACTGTCACCATATCTGCGCCCGAGGCCGCGTGCGCGCGGGCCATTTCCTGGAAGCTGCGGTATTTTCCCGTGCCGACGATCAGGCGCGAACAAAACGCGCGCCCTGCGATTACGAGTTGATCTGTCATCAAGCCCTCTCCACATCCATTGTAACGCGCGAGAAGCCTTTTGGAATTCGCGCCTGGTGACTCAGGATTCCTACCCAATCCGCTGGGGATGTGGCTCTTCGACGTCGGCGTAGAGTCGCGCGATTACGTCTCCGTACCGCTGCTCGATCACGCGCCGTTTCATCTTGAGCGTATAGGTCAGCTCGCCGTTCTTGTAGGAAAACTCCTGCTCGAGCAACGCGAAACGCTTCGGCTTTTCGTATTGCGCGAGAGAGGTTGTCAGCCGCTCGATCTCGTGTGACAGCAAGTCTCGCACCCAAAGATCGGCGACCATTTGCGAAGGCGTCGGAAGTTCGCGCCCGGCCTTTCGGGCTGCCGCCTCGATCGTCGTGAAATTGGGAACGATCAGAACTGAGACAAACTTTCGCCTGTCGCCCACCACCATCGCGTTGGATATGAATGGCGAGGTTTTCAACGAATTCTCAATCGGCGCAGGAGCGACGAATTTTCCGCCCGCCGTCTTCAGCAACTCTTTCTTGCGATCCGTGATGATGAGGTAGCCATCCTCGTCGAGATGGCCGATATCGCCGGTGCAGAACCATCCATCCGGCGTGAAGACCTCGCGTGTTTGATCGGGTTTGCGGTAGTAGCCCTGCATCACGCACGAGCCCTTAACGAGGATTTCGCCGTCGTCGGCGATCCGCACCTGCACGCCGGCAATTGGACGGCCCACCGTGCCGACTTTATTCGCCTTGGGCGAATTGAACGTGACGACAGGCGATGTCTCCGTCAGCCCATAGCCCTGGTAAACCGGCAAGCCAACCGACCAGAAAAATTCCGCGAGCTCTGGAGCGAGAGGTGCGCCGCCCGAGCTAAACGTGCGAATCCTCCCTCCGACTCCTGCGCGAATCTTTGAGTACACGATGCGGTCCACCAAACGCCATCGAAGCTTCAGGCCAAGCGCAACGTCTTTGCCGTACGCTCTCCACGGTACGGCCTCCTCGGCAATCCGAATCGCTGCGTCAAAGATCTTTCGCTTGAGGCCGGTCTCGCGGTGTCCCTTCTCGATGATGTTGGCGTAGATTTTTTCGTAGAAGCGCGGCACCGCGGCCATCGTCGTCGGCCGGACCTCGATGAGCGCTTGCGCCACGGTCTCCATCTGCTCGACGTACGCGATGGGGACCCCGCGGAACAGGTAGCCATAGTCAATCGTGCGCTCGTAAACGTGCGCGAGCGGCAGCAGCGAAAGCGCCAAGTCCGACGGTATCATTTCAAAGTCGCCACTGAATCCGAACGCGTTCGACGTGACATTCGCGTGATTCAGCATCACGCCCTTTGGCTCTCCAGTCGTGCCGGACGTATAGATGATCGTTGCAAGCTGCTCGGGCGTCACTTTCGCGGCTTGCTGACGATACGCAGTGATTTCGCCATCGCCGGCATTTGCGATGAGCGATTCGTAGCGGAGAACCTCTGCGCGCAAATCCTCTGGCGGAGCGGCGGAAATTACGTGCTCCAGATTCGGGAGATCCTTGCGGCACTCGTGAACCTTGCGTGCCTGCTCCTCCCCTGCCGTAAAAACGATTCGCGCGCCGGAGTCGCTCAGGATGTAAGTAAGGCGATCTGCCGATTCGTGAAAATAGACGGGAACAACGACGCCTCCCAGCCCCTGAATCGCAAGGTCGGCCACATGCCACTCCGGACAGTTCGGAGCGAACAAACCCACACGGTCATCGGGCCGAATGCCGAGTTCGCCAAGCGCCTTCGCCAGTCCTGCAATTCGCCGCAGCATCTCTTTCGCTGAAATCGACTGCCAGCCGGCAGCCGTGCGATAGATCTGCGCACGCGGATTCGCGTGGCGGTCCACCGCGTCGAGAAAGCATTTCGGAACGGAAAGGCTATCGGTCGCCATTTACGCCACTCTAGCCCAACAGTTGCGCTGCGTCTATCAGAGCGTGTGAAACCATAGCAGCAATGCGATAAGATGCAGCCAGAGGTACGCCCGTGGCCAAGCTCGTCGTCGACGAAGCGACCGGCTATCAACCCGTGCGGGCTCCGCGCGGCGCCGCGATTTCGTGCAAAAGCTGGCAGCAAGAAGGCGCGCTGCGGATGCTGATGAACAACCTCGATCCCGAGGTTGCCGAAAAGCCGGAAGAGCTGATCATCTACGGCGGGCGCGGCAAAGCGGCGCGCAACTGGAAGTGCTTTCACGCCATCGTAGCTTCGCTTCGCGCCCTCGAAAATGACGAGACGCTGCTTGTGCAATCGGGCAAGCCGGTGGGCATCTTTCGCACGCATTCCTACGCCCCGCGCGTGCTGATTGCGAACTCCAATCTCGTCGGCCACTGGAGCGACTGGACGCATTTCGACGAACTCGATCGCGCGGGCCTGATGATGTACGGCCAGATGACGGCGGGAAGCTGGATTTACATCGGGACGCAGGGAATCCTGCAAGGCACCTACGAGACCTTCGCTGCGGCGGGCCGCAAACATTTCGTCGGCGATCTCGCCGGCAAATTGATCGCCAGCGGCGGGATGGGCGGCATGGGTGGCGCGCAGCCGCTGGCCGCCACACTGAACGGCGCGGCGTTTCTCGGAATCGACGTCGATCCCGAGCGCATCAAGCGGCGCGTCAAGACCGGGTACTGCGATGTGATGGTCAACGATCTCGACGAGGCGCTGCGCATCTTGAAAAACGCTGTGCGCAAGCGAGAAGCGACTTCGGTTGGTCTCGTGGGCAATTGCGCCGATGTGGTTCCCGAGCTCGCGCGCCGTGGCGTTGTGCCGGACCTTCTAACGGATCAGACGAGCGCGCACGATCCAGTTGGCGGCTACATCCCGCAGGGCCTCGATGTGGCGCAAGCCGCAGAGCTTCGCAACGCCGACCCCGTGGCGTATCGCAAGCGCGCGCTGGAATCGATTGGCAAGCACGTCGAAGGAATGCTGGCGCTCCAGAAGCTCGGGTCCGTAACGTTCGATTACGGCAACAACATCCGCACCTTCGCTTACGAACAAGGCGTGAAAACGCCTACGACTTTCCGGGTTTCGTACCGGCCTTTATTCGACCGCTATTTTGCGAAGGCCGCGGGCCGTTCCGCTGGGCCGCGCTTTCGGGTGAAGCCTCGGACATCCACCGAACTGACAAACTCGTGTTGGAAATGTTCGCGCACAACGACATCCTCTGCCGGTGGATCGCGCTGGCGCAAAAGCGCGTGCGATTTCAGGGCCTGCCCGCGCGCATCTGCTGGCTCGGATATGGCGAGCGCGAAAAGTTCGGCCTGGCTCTCAATGACCTGGTGGCGCGCGGCGAGCTGAAAGCGCCCATCGTGATTGGCCGCGACCACCTCGACTGCGGCTCCGTGGCGTCTCCCTATCGAGAAACTGAAGGCATGCGCGACGGATCGGACGCCGTGGCTGATTGGCCGTTGCTCAATGCCCTGCTCAACACAGCGAGCGGCGCAAGCTGGGTTTCCATTCACAACGGCGGCGGAGTCGGAATCGGCTACTCGTTGCATGCTGGGCAAGTTCTGGTGGCTGATGGAACCAAGGAGATGGCGCCGCGCATCGAGCGCGTCCTCACCAACGATCCCGGCATCGGTGTTGCGCGCCATGTCGACGCCGGCTACCCCGAGGCCATCGATTTCGCCCGCAAAGCAGACGTGAAGATTCCAATGGCCTGAGGCAAGGGCCCGGCATAGCCATTTGGCTTTTCCCGCGTTAGTATCGACTTCCCTGCCGTGCCCGATTTACTGATTACTGGCTGCTCGCAGTTGCTAACACTGCGCGGCCCTGTGCCGCGCCGCGGACGTGCGCTGCGCGATCTCGGGATTATTCGCGACGGCGCTCTGCTGGTTCGCAACGACCGGATCGTCGCGGTGGGCTCGCGCCTCAGGGTGGAGCGCCTGCGAGAAGCGCGCCGCGCCGAGAAGTTGGACCTCGCGGGCCGCGTAGTCTCGCCCGGCTTCGTCGATTCTCATACGCACCTGGTTTTTCCGGCGAGTCGCGCCGACGATTACGAGCTGCGCATCTCGGGGAAGACCTACGAGCAGATCGCGCGCGCTGGTGGGGGAATTCGAGCGACCGTGGCGGCATTGCGCCAAGCATCGGCGAAAACCCTTTCCGAACGTGCTGCTGTCCACCTCGGAGAATTTGCGGCGCATGGCACGACAACGGTCGAGGCCAAAACCGGATACGGTCTCGACTGGAAGAGCGAGCTGAAGATTCTGACGGTTCTGCAGCAGCTGCACCAGGACCAGCCGCTCGATATCGTAACGACATTCCTGGGCGCGCACGTCGTCCCTTCCGAATTTCGCGAGCGTCCGGACGCGTTTGTTGACCTCCTGGTGAAAGGCTGGATTCCAGCCGTCGCAACCGCCGGGCTCGCCGAGTTTTGCGATGTCTTCTGCGATCGCGACGCCTTCACCCTCGCGCAAGCACGCCGAATTCTTGCGGCGGGGCGTGCCTGCGGGCTTGTGCCGCGCATCCATGCCGAACAACTAAGCCAGACGGGCGCAGCGCGCCTCGCAATCGAGCTGCAGGCCGCCAGCGCCGACCACCTCGACAAGGTCGAGCGCAGCGACATTCCCGCGCTCTCCGCCTCGAATGTCGTTTGTACTCTGTTGCCGGGCTGCTCTTTTCATCTTGGCGCATCGCGCTACGCCCCCGCGCGTGCATTGATCGATGCCGGTGCGATTGTCGCACTGGCCACCGATTTCAATCCGGGCACGAGCCCCACCGTCAGCATGCCTATGATCCTTTCTCTCGCCTGCGCGCAAATGCGCATGACTCCTGCCGAGGCCATCGCGGCCGCTACGATCAATCCGGCCTATTCGCTGCGCCAGCACGCGCGGGTCGGCTCGCTCGAAGTTGGCAAGTATGCGGACCTCGCGGCCTTCGACGTGGCCGACTATCGCGAAATCCCGTACTATTTTGGAGTGAACCTCTGCAGCATGACCATGAAGCGCGGTGCGGTCATCCAATCCCGCAAGCTCTAACCCATGCGACGCCTCGTCGAGTGCGTTCCGAATTTCTCCGATGGGCGCGATCCGGCGAAGCTCGACGCCATCGTAGCTGCGATCCGCGCGGTCCCGGGCGCATATGTGCTCGACCGAACGAGCGATGCGGACCATAACCGCAGCGTCATCACCATGGCTGGCGAGCCAGATGCGGTACGCGAGGCCGCCGTGCGCGCCGCCGGCAAGGCCGCCGAGCTGATCGACTTGACGCAGCAGACCGGAGCACATCCGCGCATCGGCGCGACGGATGTGGTGCCATTCGTCCCAGTCGAGGGCGTTACAATCGAGGATTGTGTGGCGCTTGCAAAACAAGCTGCTCGCGAAATCTGGGAGCGATTTCACATCCCGGTCTATCTCTACGAAGCCGCCGCACAACGGCCTGAGCGCATCAACCTCGAAAACATTCGCCGGGGCCAGTTTGAGGGCTTGCGCGAGGAAGTTCTTCGCAATCCGGATCGTGCGCCAGACGTTGGCGAGGCGCGACTGCACCCGACGGCGGGAGCCACCGTCGTGGGCGCTCGCAAATTCCTGATCGCTTACAATATCAACCTGGATACTTCCGACGTCTCGATTGCGAAAGCGATCGCGAAAAAGATTCGCTTTTCAAGCGGCGGCTTGCCTTGCGTGAAAGCGATGGGCGTGGATCTCCGCGGCCGGAATCTCGCTCAAGTGTCGATGAATTTGACTGATTTCGAAACCACGCCGGTTCATCGCGTGTTCGAAGAAGTCAAGCGCGAGGCACAGAGCCTCGGCGCCGGAATCGCGGGCAGCGAGATCATCGGCCTGATTCCCAAACGCGCGATCGAAATGACCGCGGACTACTTTCTCAAGATCGAAAACTTTTCGCCCAGGATGGTGTTAGAGAATCGTCTGGAGGAATCGCTCCGCAAAGCGGAACGAAAAAAAACGGAGACGCTCGCCGGGATTGTTCAGCCGTTTCTCGACGCGGTCGCGCGGCCGAAGCCCGCGCCGGGCGGAGGGTCCGTCGCAGCCCTGGCGGGCGCGCTCGCCGCGAGCCTCGGCCAAATGGTCGCCGGGATTTCGCGCGAGAAGAAATCGCTGGCACCTCACGCAAGTCTGCTGACCGAAGCTGCCGCAGAGTTTCAGGCAGCATCGCGGGCACTCGCCGACGCGATCGATAGCGATGCCGCCGCGTTTGAAGCTGTGATGGCTGCATACCACCTACCGAAGGGAACGCCGGACGAAGCGCAGCGGCGCGAACGTGCCGTGCAGCAGGCGCTCGCAAGGGCAGTGGAAGTGCCGCTCCACGTTGCACGCAAAGCGGCAATGGTATTCGAAAGACTCAGGCAACTGGAATCGATGTCCGGCCCGTCTATGTTGTCAGATGTTCGCGTCGGGCGGCTGATGGCCGCTGCCGCGGCTCGTGGAGCACTGGACAACGTGGCGATCAATCTCAAGTCGATTACGGACGCAGCCTTCGTGAAGCGGGTTCAACAAGAGGCGGGCGCGTTAGCTTCACGAATCGTCGAAGGTTCCGCCCCAGCCGGCCGGTGACGTATTTGGTAGAGTAATTGTGCAGCTCTGAGGGAAGAAGAAATGAGAAAGACAACGCGTCGTTCCGGCATGATCGCGATCCTGGCGACCGGCCTCTTGCTCGCTGTCCTGGCGGCGCCGCAGCGTAGCGTCGCAGGCTCGCTGAGCACATCCGTCATCGGAATGTTTCCGAAACAAGTGGGAGAATTCGGCTACGCCGATCTGAAAGCCGCACGCCAGTTTTCTTGGTACCCGCAGTTACGCGAACAGCTTCTGCCAAGCCGATTCCGGCAATTCGAACAGTTTCTGACGTCTGCAGGCGTAGACCCGAACGCGCAGGTGGATGAACTGGCCTGGGGCGCGATCAACTCCAAGAGCAGCGGTGAGGAAGTGGTCGGCGTGGCTCTGGGTTCTTTCGACCCAGACTCCAGCGAAGCCCGCTTCAAGCAACAGAAGCTGCCGATGGTTGATGTCCATGGCTACCACTTTTACGCTTTCGGCAGCGGGTCCGGGCCGGGCGACATCCTTTTCACCTTCGTCGACTCGAACACCGCCGCCTTCGGGCACCGCAAGGCGCTCGAGCAGCTGATCGATGTCCGGACGGGCGCTGCCGAAAGCCTGCTTACAAACGATCTGATCTTCCCGTTGATCAACGAGGCGAATGGCACAGGGGTCGTTTGGGGCGTGTTCGACAAGGAATACTCGCACATGGCGATGCAGCAGCTGATTCCTCAGGCAAGTCAGTTCCCGCAGGCCGCAGCAATGATCAATCGCATCAAGGCGATGATGTTTAGCGCCAAGGCCGATGACGGCGTCGAGGCGGATTTCCAGGCCCAATGCGCTTCGCCTGACGATGCGAACCTGCTGTCGGCGGCCATTCAGGCCGGACTCATGTATCGCCGCTATCAGGAAGCGCAGTCGCAGCCGGATCTAGCTGGCGCACTCGACCGCGTTCAGGTCTCCTCGGCGGGAGATCGCCTGAAAGTGAACGCTCCGGTTAGTCAGGATCAACTGCTAGGGCTGATTCGTAGCCGCGCGCTGGCAGCTTCCATGTAAGCGAGGTTCGTCAGCTCACACGAGTAGACATGAGACCGAATGTTTCAGACTTAGCTCGGTGGATGAACGGCTACCTAGGTGAGCGGCGGTCCTCAGACTCCGCGGTACGCATTTCACACGCTTCCCGGCAATCCGGGCAGTAATACAATCCATCCACGCATAAGCGGACGTTCTCCTGCGACTGGCAGAAGCAGCAATACTTTTCGCAGCGGCACTGCCCTTCCGGTTTATCGCACTGTGAGCAAAGCGTGGTCAACATGTCGGTTCCCTGAACCGCGCGTTCGATACATTGCTCCGGAATGGGCCGCGGCTGTCGCGCCGAGGCTCATCCAGAATTACGAACGCTTGTCGTTCCGGGCCTTTTCGACCGGTAGTACCCGTTGGGCCGGCACGGGCGGCGCAACCTCTGCGGCCGCGGTCACCCGAGTCGGAAATGAAATCTCGCGACCGTCGGAACTGGCCGCAGCCGCTTCCGCCAGTGGTTCCGGCGTGGGCGAATCCATCGGCACGAGTGCCCCTTCCGCTTCCTTGAGAAACATCAAGCTCGATTCGCCGTCGCGATAATCGATCGAGATGATATCTCCGAGGGATACTTGGTTCGTCGCGAGCAAGCTCGCAAGCGGATACACCACATGCCGCTCAATCGCTCGCTTTAGGTGCCGCGCGCCATACTTCAGGTCGGTTCCTTCGCGGAGCAAGAAGTCCTTCGCTGGCTGGGTTGCGCGGAACAGGAATCTGCCCTTCGCGGTCTCCAGCACTCGCTGCTGCACCATTCCCAGCTCGATTTCCAGAATCTGCTCGAGCTGCTGGGGCCGCAGCGGATGGAAGACGACGACCTTGTCGATGCGGTTCATGAACTCGGGTGCGAACTTCCTCTTCGCCGCCTCCGCTGCCGTCTTCTCCACCTTTTCATCCAGCCGCGGCTTTGACTCCGGTCGGACCGACGGCGCAAAGCCCATGCCGCCCGTCATCAGTTCCGTGATGTCGCCACCGCCGAGGTTCGACGTCATGAAGATCATCGTTTGGGAGAGATCCACGCGCCGATTGTCGCCGAGCGTGAGCGTCGCCTTGTCTAGAATCCCCAGCAGCAGCTGCCAGAGCGCGTCGCTTGCCTTCTCGATTTCGTCAAACAGTAGGAAGCTGATTTTCAGCTTGTCTGTGTGGTACTGCGCGAGGGCCTCCTGCGTAATCAGCGGGTGCGTTTCGCGGTGGCCCAGATAGCCCGGGGGTGAGCCGATGAGCTTCGCGATCTCGTGCGAGTGCTGGAACTCGGCGCAGTCGACTTTGATCACGGCGCGCGGATCGCCGAAGAGCACTTCGGCAGTCGCCTCCACGACGCGGGTCTTACCCGCGCCCGTCGGCCCGAGGAATAGCAAGTTGCCGACTGGCCGCCCCGGCGCGTTCAGGCCAGCGCGGAACACCTGATACAGGTCGACCACCGCCTGCACCGCCTGGTCCTGCCCCACGATCTTCCGGCGCAGTCCCCCTTCGAAGTCCCGCGACTCTAGGCTTCGTAATGTCGGATCGAGTTGTACGGCTTGCGCACCCATTGTCGTGCTCCCCTACCGGTATCCCCGCGCACCTTGCGACGCGTTCCCTCCCGAGCGCTCGAATTGGTCGAGCTTGACGTCGAGTATCGAACGCAGCAATCGCAGTTGCGTGACCAGTTCCCGGCTTGAATTGGCCCGATCTGTCAACAGTAAAAGAGGTGGTGACAGATCGGCTAGGTCTGAGTTGAGATTGCGTAGCGAATGCATCAAGTTCTGCACGTACGGCGACCGGATGTCGAACAGCTCCACCCGGCTGCTTACCCGTTGGCGCAAATGCGACCAGTCCAGATCGAGAAACGGATGGTTCCGCGAAACTTTGCGGACCACGTCGTCGGTGATCTGCGGCCGCTCCCCCAGCTTTGCCAAATGCAACTGCCGCACTTTCCCGCGGCGGCGCACATTGTGCACTAGGAAGTAGGTGTTGCCTTTTCGTCGAACGAAAGCCACAACAGCCTTCCTTTCTGGCCGGGCCGTGCGTCGAACAGGGCGTAGTGTACGGACCATCCACTACACCGTCAATGGTACGATGCTGCGAGTGCCCAAAAGGTGCATCGAAATGGTTATTACTCGTGAAGAACGAAGGAAAGCGTAGCAAACGTGGGAAACAGGGGATTTGCAGTCCGCGAGTGCACGTTGCTCAAGCAATACTTGATCGTAACTATTACGATGCTGAATCGAGCCAGCGCGTGGCCTGGAGGATGAGCGGATATGTCCTGGGATCCCGTCTACCGCTTGGTGAAAAAGATTCCGCGCGGACGCATCACTACGTACGGCGAGGTCGCGCGGGCGCTTCGGCTTCCCGGAGGAGCGCGAGCGGTTGGTTACGCGCTGGCAGCTACTCCGAACGGCCGAGGTATTCCGTGGCACCGCGTGGTTGGCGCTGGCGGGCGCATTCGCGTCCCCGAGCGCTTTGCCCCGCTGCAGCGTAAGCTGCTCGAGACTGAAGGCGTCGCCGTGGACGGCGTTGCAATCGATCTCAAGCGCTACGGTTGGTCGCCCGGGAAGCGAGCCTCCGTCGCACGTAGACGCAAGCCCGCGAGAAGGCCCTGATTCGCGCGTGTTTCGCGATTGTGATATAGAGTTAGTTTCCCCAAAACAAAGGGATTTGACTCGTGACCGAACCGATCATCCTCGTCGAAGACCTGTACAAGAGTTACGGCGCCGTGGAAGCGGTCCGCGGCGTGAGTTTTGCCGTTCAGGAAGGCGAGGTGTTCGGCCTGCTTGGCCCCAACGGCGCGGGAAAGACGTCGACGGTCGAAGTCCTGGAAGGTCTCCGCACGCGCGATCGCGGCGTGGCCAAAGTCTGCGGCCTGGATCCCGAACGAACGGGCGAGAGTTACAAAGAAGTGATCGGCGCCGTTCTTCAATCCACTTCCCTGCCCGCCAAATTGCGGGTGGGCGAGGCCCTGCACCTTTTCGCAAATTTTTATCCGCGTCGTGCCGATGTCGATCAATTGCTGCGCCGCTTCCAGTTGGAGGAAAAAGCCAGGGCGTTTTACAGCGACCTTTCCGGCGGCCAGAAGCAGAGGCTCGCTCTTGCGATGGCGCTCGTGAACGACCCGAAAGTCGTGTTCCTCGATGAGCCCACCGCCGGCCTCGATCCGCAAGTACGCCGCGAGATTTACGACATCATCGAAGAGCTGAAGCGCAGCAGGAAAACGGTCCTGCTGACCACCCACTACATTGAAGAAGCCGAGCGACTCTGCGATCGCGTGGCCATCGTAGACCACGGTCGCGTCATCGCACTAGGAACCCCGCGCGAGCTGAAGCAAAAGTCCGCCGGAAAGACGCGCCTCGAAATCCGTTTGGCACGGCCGGTGGTGAACGGAACACTCGCCCGCCTCGATGGCGTCTCCGATTGCCGCGAATTTGACGGTGCTTACGTGCTGCACTCCGCGCGCCCGCCGCAAACGATCGTCGCGCTCGTCAAACAACTGGAAGCGGAGAACAACGAACTGCAAAGCTTGGAGATGTTTTCGCCGTCGCTCGAAGATGTGTTCATCGAACTGACCGGGCGGCGGCTGCGAGAGTGACATGGGAATCGTGAGCCGAACCTGGACGCTGACCAAGGTGCGATTGCGCTTGGCAATGCGCAACCGCGCGTTTTTCTTCTTTAGCCTCGTCATGCCAATGATTTTTCTGTTCGGAGCCGGCGGCTTTCTGAGGCACGGCCCCAGGCAATACATTCCGTACGTTCTCGGCGCCGTCCTCACGACGACCGTAATGGGCAGTTTCTGGGGATTGAGCGTTCAGCTCGTCTCGTTTCGCGAGCAGGGTATCCTCCGGCGCTTTCGCATTGCACCGATCGGCGCGGGACCCATGCTTGCTTCGAGCATTATTTCCAATTACTTCATGTCCATTCCAGTGGTGCTGTTCGAAATCTTCGTGTGCCGTCTGGCGTTTCACGTTCGCGAGTGGGGAAACGTCTGGGCAATCGTTTTGCTCATCACGATCGGATCGGCAGCCTTCTCCGCCCTAGGGCTGATCGTCGCAAGCGTCACCAACACGATGCAAGAAACTCAGATGATCAACAACCTGATCTGGATGGGCCTTATTTTCCTCTCGGGCGCGACCATACCGATCGCGATCTTTCCGCAGTGGCTGCAGCGTGTGGCTCTATTCATTCCCGCGCAGTATTTGGCGACCGGCCTCGAATCCGCGACCACAAGCATGGCAACATACTACGAAGTCTTCGAGGACTTTGCCGCTTTGGTCATGGGACTATTCGTAGCGTTCGAAATCTCGCGCCGCCTTTTCCGCTGGGAGCCTGAGGCCAAAGCGCCTCGCAGCGCTAAACTGTGGGTTCTAGTGGCACTGGTGCCGTTCCTCTTGTTTGGCACCTGGGAAAACGTCTGGGGGAGCCGCCTGAAGACGGTCAACAGCCACTTCAGCAGGTTGGGCATGATGATGCCGCAGAGACCGCCACAAGCGCACTAGAGCGCCGCATCTGGGCATCGCAATATCTGTTTGAATCCAGCGCCACTCGAACTTCATCGAAATCGTTTCAGGCCATCCGGGAAAGGAGCGCTCATGAAAGCGATTCGCGTGAAAGAATTCGGCGGACCCGAGGTTTTGAAGCTGGAGGAAGTTCCCGATCTGAAGCCGGCCGCGGGCCAAGTGGTGGTCCGGATGCGCGCGGTCGGCGTGAATCCCGTGGACACCTACATACGTTCCGGCGTATATCCGCGAAAGCCCACACTGCCCTACACGCCGGGAACCGACGGGGCAGGCACGATCGAAAGCGTTGGATCGGGCGTTACGCGTTTCAGGCCGGGCGATCGCGTCTATACCGCAGGCACGGTCTCGGGCTCCTACGCCGAGCAGTGTCTCTGTGACGAACATTCCGTGTTCCCGCTGCCAGCGAATGTCTCCTTCGCGCAGGGTGCCGCGATGCACGTTCCCTATGCCACCGCCTTCCGGGCGCTATTTCATCGCGCGCAGGCGCAGGGTGGTGAAACCGTCCTCATCCATGGCGCAAGCGGCGGTGTCGGCATCGCGGCGGTGCAACTCGCTCGCGCGGCCGGCCTCCGGGTGATCGGAACGGCGAGTTCGGACCGCGGCAAACAACTTGTTGCGGCTGAAGGTGCACATCAGGTCCTCGATCACAAAGCGGCCAATCATTTCGAAGAAGCGCTCGCCGCCACGGGCGGCCGCGGCTACGACATCATTCTCGAAATGCTCGCGAACGTGAATCTGGGCCGCGATCTCGGTATCCTCGCTCCGCGAGGCCGCGTAGTCGTGATCGGCAATCGCGGTACCGTCGAGATTAACGCGCGCGACATCATGACTCGCGACGGCTCGATTCTTGCCATGAGCCTCTGGAACGCCACGCCGCAGGAGCTTACGAGCATCCATTCGGCTCTTGTGGCCGGGTTGGAAAACAAGACGCTGCGTCCCATCATCGGGCAGGAAGTTCCTCTCGCCGAGGCGCCGCGCGCGCACGTGGCCGTAATGGAAGCCGGCGCATACGGCAAGATCGTTTTGGTCCCATAGGCGCTCGTGGAGCAACCCACGTTGATCATCCCTGCCATTCTCGGCGCAGCGATCATCGCCAGCGTCCTGTGGGAGGCGTTCGAGACTGTCGTCCTTCCGCGCCGCGTGGCGCGCCGCTTTCGCGTCACAAGAATCGTTTACCGCGGGATGTGGCTTCCGTGGAGAGCGATCGCCCGCACCTGTCCGAATTCGAAATCTCGCGAGACGTTTCTCAGCTACTTCGGCCCGCTCTCGATTCTGCTGTTGTTCGCGATCTGGGCCGCTTCGATCATTTTTGGATTCGGACTGCTCTACTACAGCGCTTCTCCGCACGATTCGACTCATCCTTCGCTTGCGACATGCCTCTATTTGAGCGGTACGACAATGTTCACGCTCGGCTTGGGCGACGTTGTTCCCCACACGTGGTTTGAGCGCATGCTGGCGGTTGCTGAGAGCGGCCTTGGCTTCGGCTTTCTCGCGCTCGTTCTAAGTTATTTGCCGGTGATCTATCAGGCGTTCTCGCGTCGCGAGGTGAATATCGTCTTGCTGGACGCGCGCGCCGGCTCTCCACCGACAGCGGCAGAGCTTCTACGGCGGCATGCCGGATCAGGTGGTGCCGTTGCGCTCGAGCAACTGCTCCACGACTGGGAGCGTTCCTCGGCCGACATTTTGGAGAGCCACGTCTCCTACCCGTCCGTTAGCTACTTTCGATCCCAGCATGCCAACGAATCTTGGCTCGCGGCGCTGACCGCAATCCTGGACACCAGCACTCTTTTGCTGGCGATTGTTGAGAACGCCCCATCGGCGCGCCAGGCGCGTTTGACTTTCGCCATGTGCCGCCACACAGTGGTGGACCTCGCACAGGTCTTCGGCGCGCCACCGCCGGCCGATGTTCCTGACAGACTGCCTCCGGCTGACCTCAAACGCCTTTTCGCAGTTCTCAAGCAGGCTGGATTTCAGTTGCGGGAGGACGACGCTTCACGCGAAAAGTTCGCCAAACTCCGCGCGATGTACGAGCCGTACCTGGAAGCGCTTTCGCGCTTTCTTTACATGCAAGTCCCGCCCTGGATCCTTGCGAGCGAGATCGTGGACAATTGGCGCACCAGCGCCTGGGGCCGCATCTCCGGCCTCGTCTCCACTGATCGCCCTGAACTCGACGACCATACTGATTAGCGCTTCCGTCGGCGGCCAATTTGGCGGCAAAGTGCGCACACTTCTACTGCACGCTTTCCCTGAGCATCAAGAACCGTGTGCTATAATTCCGCTTGCAATCGCTATAACAGCTTTTTATGCGCGTCGGAGATTTGCGATGGCTCTCCCCAAGACCGAGAAAATCTGGTGCAACGGCAAATTCATTCCCTGGGATGATGCGAAAATCCACGTCCTTTCGCATGTGGTGAGCTACGGCTCCGCAGTTTTCGAGGGCGTCCGCTGCTACGAAACCGCTCAGGGCCCTGCAATCTTTCGTCTTCGCGATCACATGCAGCGTCTTTTGAATTCCGCGCATATCTATCGGATGGAAGTTCCTTTCACGCTCGACGCGCTTTGCAAGGCGAGCCTCGACCTCGTGCGTGAGAATAGGATCGGCGCGTGCTACATTCGGCCGATTGTGCTTCGCGGCTACGGCGACGCCGGCGTGGACCCGCAAAATTGCCCCGTGGACGTTTATTTCGCGTGCTGGGAATGGGGAAAGTATCTGGGCGAAGAGGCGCTGCGTAGCGGCGTGGATGTTTGCGTCAGCTCATGGAATCGTCCGGCTCCCAATACACTCCCGCAGATGGCCAAGGCCGCGGCCAACTACATGAATTCGCAGTTGATTCGCATGGAGGCCAAGGCCAACGGCTATTCAGAAGGCATCGCGCTGGATGTGAACGGCTACGTCAGCGAAGGTTCCGGCGAAAACATCTTCGTGGTCATGAACGGCACGATCTACACTCCGCCGTTCGCCAATTCCGCGCTGCCCGGTATTACGCGTGATTCCGTCATGACGATCTGCCGCGAACTCGGTTTTCACGTTGTCGAGCAAATGATCCCTCGCGAGATGCTTTACATCGCCGAGGAGGTCTTCCTCTGCGGAACCGCCGCTGAGATCACGCCGATCCGTTCCATCGACCGGGTCAAGATCGGGACCGGCTCCCGCGGCACGGTTGCCAAAAGCATCCAAGAGGAATTTTTCGCGATCACCAGCGGTGCCGTGCCCGACCGTCACGGTTGGCTCTCGCTGGTGCCTGTGCCGAGCGGTGCGGCCGCTCGCTAGCGATTTCCCGTCCAAGTTCTTCATTCTTGGCATGACCGAGTTCCACTTTTGCGGTGATTACTCGGCCCGTCCGCGCCCCTTTTTTGACTGGTTCAAACGAATTCAGTAGAATCCGCGCGCTCATGTATAGACTGCCTCAGAAGCTCGTTGCGGAATTCATCGGTACGTTTACGCTCATCTTTATCGGTGTCGGCTCGATTTGCGCGGATCAGTACCTGACGGCAGCCGGCAAGTCCGGCATAGGCCTGCTTGGCATCGCTGTGGCCTACGGACTGGCCATGGGCATTATGGTCACTGCCATGGGCCATATCTCCGGCGGCCACTACAACCCAGCGATTACGATCGGGTTCTGGGTAACCCGGCGATTGAGTACGTTCCAAACGATCTTCTATTGGGCGGCACAACTTCTCGGCGCGACGGCTGGAGCGTATGCGATCAAAGCCATCGTGTCCGACACCGTATGGCAGCCCGTCGCCCTCGGCACTCCCGCCCTCGCGACGGATTTCACTCGCACCCATGCTATGGCGCTCGAAGCGGTCGGAACGTTTTTCCTTGTGCTCGTTGTGTTTGCTACGGTGGTTGACGCGAAGGGCGCGTTTAACAAGATCGCCGGCTTCGCAATCGGCCTGACAATCACCATGGACATCCTCGTCGCCGGCCCATTTACAGGCGTTGCCATGAACCCGGCGCGTGCCTTTGGTCCGGCTCTCGCTTCCAATCACTGGGCGAATCATGGGGTCTACTGGCTGGGCCCGCTGATCGGCGGCGTGATCGCCGGCTTCCTGTACGACCGCATCTTCCTCAGAGAGCAACCGCCAGAGTAGGCGGCCAGACCGAGGATTTGAGAAACAATAGCGCTCACTGCCTGCACTGGCCATACTAAGCCTCTCGCCCAAAAGTACAGGTTGCGCCCTTAGAAACCGCTAACCCGCCGCGGTTGATAGCCCTCGTAGCACGTGCTAGCGTGACTTGCAGCTTCTAAAACGGGGAACTTTCGCCATGGCCGTCAATATCGACGATCTGCTGCGTCGCGCCGTCGAAAATCGAGCGTCGGACCTTCACCTGAAAGTGGGCAATCACCCCTATCTGCGCGTGGACGGCCTGCTTAACCCGATCACCGACGTCACCCGCATCACGCCGGAAGAAATGCTCTCGATGGCATTCAGCATGATGACCAACCGGCAGAAGCAGAAGTTCAAAGAGACGGCTGAGCTCGATATGGCCTACGGCGTGGCCGGTCTCGGTCGGTTCCGCGTCAACGTCTTCCAGCAGCGCGGCAACGTCGGCATGGTCCTCCGTGTGATCCCGACAAAGATCCGCACGATCGAGGAGCTCGAGCTTCCGCGCATTCTGGCTCAAGTCTGCGAAGAGCAGCGCGGTCTGATCCTAACCACCGGCACGACCGGTTCCGGCAAGTCCACGACTCTTGCCGCGATGATCGACCGCGTCAACTCGCTCCGCGCCGAGCACATCATCACGATCGAGGACCCGATCGAGTATCTGCACCGCGACAAGAAGGGCTTCATCAATCAACGCGAAGTCGAGGTCGACACATCGTCGTTCTCGACAGCTCTTCGCGCCGCGCTTCGTCAAGACCCGGACGTCATCCTCGTCGGCGAAATGCGCGACCTCGAAACGATCGCGACGGCTCTGCTAGCTGCTGAAACCGGCCACCTCGTTCTCTCGACCCTGCACACGCTCGACGCCACCGAGACGATTCAGCGCATCATCGCCGTCTTTCCGCCGCCCGAGCAGAAGCAGATTCGACTGCAGCTCGCTGGAACACTCAAAGCGGTGGTCAGTCAGCGCCTCGTTCGCAAGAGCGACGGCACCGGCCGCGTGCCCGCGGTCGAAGTGATGATCGCGACGGGCTACATCCGTGACTGCATCATCAATCCCGACAAGACGCGAATGATTCGCGACGCCATCGCCGCCGGCACCAGCCAGTATGGCATGCAGACGTTCGATCAGTCGCTCTTCGATCTCTATTCGCGCAACCTCATCACGCTCGAAGAAGCTCTCATGCGCGCATCGAACCCGGACGATTTCCACCTCCGCGTCCAGGGCATTCGCTCCTCCGCCGACGCAGCCCGCGAGGACATGGAGCGCGCCATGAACGAATTCGAGCGCCTCGGCAAGCGATAGCGACTTTGAGACGGACGCCGGCGTGGCGCGACCTCTCTTTTCACGGTTGGAGTCGGGGGTTGTGGGCCGTGCTGTTGTCACGCTGTTCGCGTTCTCGTGCCTTTGCTTCCTAGTTTTCTTGTTTCCGGTTTTGACTGGCGCCGCAGCATTTGTGCTGTTTCTACTCGCAAGCTCCTCGTTCCTGGTCGGCTTTGTGTTCTGCTTCGACGACTCGATTTCTAACGGCGCGCGCCTCGCCATGGGCTACGTTGCGTGCGTCGCAACTCTGCACATCTGGACGGCGGCACTCGTATTCAAGAACATCTTGGGATCGACGCTATTTGTTGTCGAGAGTGTTGAACCGATCTTGGAGCTCGCCCAGTCGCGTTTGAGCCGATTGAGGTTGACGGACAATCTGAGCGCCGATCACTCTTGGTATCTCGTGGCGACCATTGTGCTTGCCGTCGGCCTGGCGGCTCTCGTGAGCGCCGTCGGCATAGCTAGAAACAAGAGGTTTGGCTACATCGTGTGGCTCATACTCATAGCTCTGTCGGCTGCCGCCTCATTTCGGATTCTGTTCGCGCTCGCCACCGCACCCTCAACTGCTAACTCCTTCTACGGCGACAAGTGGTCGCCCTCTCCGTGGTGGACGACGTTCTGGCCCTCCTCTTCTGCTCTTGCTTGCTGGATTGCCTGGAAGGGCAGCCGCTCATAGCACCCAGTCGCCGTCGTTTGCCGTGCGATTCTGCCCACCATGCTGTTGCTTCTCTGTCTCCTCGCTTCTATGCTTTGCTCGTGTATTCTCGCTCTTCCCCGCGCAAACTCGAAACCGAGCAGCAGCTCTACACCTCCGCTCTTCGCGCGCTGATGCGCCGCGCCCACTCAGTCCATGAAATGCGCGAATATCTCGACCGTCGCGCGGAAGATAAAGACCACGTTTCCGCCGTGATCGCGCGCCTCCGCCAACAGAGCTATCTCGACGACGCCCGTTACGCCCTCGAGTACGCCCGCCAGCATGCAAACTCGCGCCGCCAGGGACGTTTCCGCATCGCGCGCGAGCTTCGCACCCGTGGCGTGCCCGATCGCCACATCGATGCCGCGCTGGAAGCCGTGTTTGCCGAAACCGACGAAGCCGCTCTAGTCCGCGCGCGCCTCAAACGGCGTCTCGCGCATCTCCGCGGGCCGCTTGAGCAGCGCAAGCTGGCTTCGCTCTATCGTAGCCTTCTGCGCGCCGGCTTTTCGGCGGACGTCATTCGCGCCGAGCTCAAGCATGTCGCTCACGCTGGACTTCCCGATCTTCCGGATCCTGTAAACGAATAGATACAAAGAAGGAGTGCTTCGATGATGGGACTCGACGATCTCTTTACCACCATTGCGCTGGGCGCGAGGTTGACTCGCTCCGTCATAGCGCTTAAAAAGCATATCGACGCTCTTCGTTCCGGCGCCACAGTCGAGTACGTGCAGCCGCCCGTCCTCGATGCCCTGGACCGCCGCACCGCAGCCCTGGAATCGCTGGCCGGTCGGCAGGCTGAGCGCATCGCGGCTCTCGAAACCGGGATTGAAAATGCGTCCGCCGTGACGAATGCCCTGGCGCAGCGCGTGGGAATGATCTTCTGGATAGCGCTGATGAGCGGAACGGTCGGGCTGATCGCCCTCGTTCTCGCGATCATTGCAATTGCTCACGGTCGGTAGGTCGGCCGCTCCTGCGTTGTCACGGTGAAGCGATCGCCGACGGTCCCAGTCGGAGATTCATTCCTTTTCGCACATAGGACTTTCTCGGCGCGCTTTATATATCCTCGACGAACGCAGGCATGGCGGCTCAGACATGATCGCTGTCGTTCCTCGCTGGACCGCCGCACAAATGCGCGAGCAACAGGAGTATTCGGACCGGGAAATGGGTTTAGCGGGGTGCGACATTGCGTTTCACGCTGCGCCGCACCGCACGCTGCGGTCGATTTTCCATCGGAAAAAGCGTACAGTCTCTTGCGCGAATCGGGACGAAAAGGGGAAACGGAATGAGTCATCGATTGGGTCTCGTGATTGGTTTCGCCGCCCTGCTGACTGCCGGAGTGGCCTCGACATTCGGTCAGGCCGCATCCGCACCGTTCGGAGTCCGGCAAGGCGCCGTCGCTGAACTCAAGGAAGCCCAAAGCGAGCTGGTCAGCCTCGCGCAGGCAATGCCCGCAGAGAAATACACCTGGCGCCCCGCCGAAGGGGTCCGCTCCGTCGCTGAGGTGTACCTTCACGTAGCCGCGGGAAACTTCGGATTGACCGCTATGGCAGGCGTTCCTCCGAAGCCCGGCTTCAAATTTCCCGGATACGAAAAATCGACCACAGATAAGGCGCAAATCATCGATCAGCTGAACCAATCGTTCCAATTCGCCGAAGATGAAATCAACAGCCTGTCCGACGCCGATTTGTCAAAGCCGATCAAGTGGCCGAGCTATCCGACCGTGGGAGACCTCATCCTTCACATCGTCGCGCATGCCCACGAGCATCTTGGCCAGTCGATCGCATATGCGCGCGTGAACGGCATCGTCCCGCCGTGGACCGCCGCCGCGCAGCAGCGCGCCGCACAGGGCCAGCAAGCGCCTCCGGCCCGGCCGCAGGACTAACAGGGCACCTTCCTAGCGCGACGGCGTCTAACATCTAAGAGTGCTCCTATGCACCCGTCTCGCCGTGAAATCCGTGTAGCTTGCAGTTTGCCATTTTTGCTATTCGTGCTCGCTGGCGCCTCTCCGTGCACGGAGACAGCGCATTTCAGGTCGACAGAATCTGCGGCGCACGAAAATTCTTACAAAACCTCTCCGCAGCCGCCATCGGCAGGACGCATCATAGCGAAGTTTCTCCTTTCCGTTTTCGGCATCCACCCGCAGCGTTCGCGCCAATTCAAAAAGATGATGCATGATCCCGTGAATTTCAAATGTTCCGTAACGCGAGAGAAACGCTATATTCATCCGCTTCCGCGCCTCACATCGTACTCTTGCGGCAGGAGAGTTTCGTTGACCTCGACGAACGTGCCCGAGCTTCCGCAGCCCACAGCCTCAAAGGGCATCTGGTTTGGCGATTACTGCTTTTCGGAACCCGTCGTTCTGCCATGCTTCCTGCCAGACTGCAATTCCGGCTTGTACGCGATTCTCGTCGATGACGCGACCTGCCATCCGCGTTCCATGCGCGTTCTCTACTTCGGCGAATCGGAAAACATTTCGACGCAGCTCAGCCCTTGGCACGATAAATACTGGTCGTGGTGCGACATCGCTGGAAGCGCCATGAAGCTTTACGCCGCATTCTTGCCGATGGAAGGCTCAACCGCAGACCACCGCCGCGCCATCGCCGCCGAACTAATCGCGCAATACCAGCCCGAGTGCAACGCTGACCGCTAAATCTCTCGCTGGGCTGTAAGGCTCCGCTTCGCTGTCCGCCTGGCAAGTCCCGCCTTCATTGCAGGTATAATGAGTTGCACAGCCTGAGGACAACTTGACCGGCAACGAAATCCGAAAGACATTTCTGAAATTCTTCGAAGAGCGCCATCATCGCGTCGTCCGCAGCTCTTCGCTCGTTCCCACGAACGACCCAACGCTGCTCTTCACCAACGCCGGGATGAATCAGTTCAAGGATGTGTTCCTCGGCATCGAGCAGCGTGACTATCGCCGCGCCACGTCCTGCCAAAAGTGCGTTCGCGCTGGCGGCAAGCACAACGACCTCGAAAACGTCGGGTTCACGAATCGCCATCACACGTTTTTCGAGATGCTGGGCAACTTCTCCTTCGGCGACTATTTCAAGGAACAGGCCATCGCCTATGCGATGGAGCTGATCGCATCACCCAATTGGTTCGCCATTCCTCTCGACAAGCTCTTCTTCACCGTCTTCGGCGGGGCTGAAGTCACCACCGGCAGCACGCTCGGCGCCGATACCGAGGCCGCTGGCCTATGGGCTAAAGTAGGCGCTTCGAAGGACCGCATCATAGCGGTCCCCGGCCTGAAGGAGAACTTCTGGGCGATGGGCGACACCGGCCCTTGTGGGCCGTGCAGCGAAATTCATTACGACATGGGATCGGCGGCCTCCGACCAAGGTCACAAGGAGTGCAAATTCGGCTGCGATTGCGGACGCTACGTCGAGATCTGGAATCTCGTTTTCATGCAGTTCAATCGCGATTCGAGCGGCAAGTTGAATCCCCTGCCGAAGCCGTCCGTCGATACCGGCATGGGCCTCGAGCGCGTCGCGGCTGTTTTGCAAGGCAAGATTTCGAATTTCGAAACGGATCTCTTCATGCCCTTGATTCACAAGGCCGAGGAGTTTGTTCAAGCGAAATACGGCAGCGATCCGAAAGAAGACGCTTCTTTCCGAATCGTCGCTGACCACGCGCGCGCCGCAACGTTTCTGATCGGCGATGGCGTGATGCCCTCGAACGAAGGCCGCGGCTACGTCTTGCGCAAAATCATGCGCCGCGGCATGCGCCACGCGCGCCTGCTCGATCCCGAAAAACCGTTCTTCGCAGACTTGGTCCTCGCCGTCCGCGAACAAATGGCGGACGCTTACCCGGAGCTGATGGGCTCAGCAGGAGCGCACATTCCCAAGGTCGTCGGCGAGGAAGAGCGGAGATTCCGGCGCACTGTCGACGTCGGGTTGCGGAAGCTCGAAGAAGACCTGGTCCCCTACATGAAAGCGGCGGAGAAGCGAGGAACCGGATCATATCCAGGCGCTAATGCATTCCGTCTGTACGACACGTTCGGCTTGCCCCTTGATTTTATCGAGGACGTTCTGCGCGACGCTGGCCTGAAACTGAATACCGTCGAATTCGACCGCGCAATGGAAGAGCAACGCACCCGCGCGAAAGCATCCTGGAAAGGCGTCGGCAGGGATGTTGCGAATCCGATCTACGCCAAGCTCGCGCAAACATTCAAAACCGAGCCGGATTTCTATTTCGGCGGGTCCACGCGTGATTGCCGGGTCGAAGCCATCATCACCAAGGAGGGCCCCGTAGACGAAATCAAGCCCGGGGCGGAAGCCGAGATCGTTCTCGACCGGACCTCGATCTATTCCGAATCCGGCGGCCAGGTCGCAGACACAGGCGGTTTGTACGACAATTCTGAATCGCTCGAAGTCGCCGAAGTCCGCGGCGCGTATTACCCCGTCACCGGGCTCATTGCGCACCGCGTCGTCGCCAAAGAGGACCTGCGCGTCGGCGATCGCGTCTCAACGGTTGCCGACCCGGAGCGCCGCGCGCGCAACATGCGCAACCATACGGCCACACACCTGATGCACGCCGCGCTGCGCAACACGCTCGGCACGCATGTGAAGCAGGCCGGCTCGCTCGTCGCGCCGGACCGCCTACGCTTCGATTTCTCGCACTTCGCCGCCGTCGACGCAGGCGAGCTCTTCGAAATCGAACAGCAGGTGAACGAGGAAATCCGGAAGGACCTCGAGATCCGCACCGACCTCATGAATATCGACGATGCGCTCGCCTCCGGCGCTCTCGCCTTCTTCGGCGATAAATATCCTGAGGCCAACGTCCGCGTTGTCACCATTCCCGACGCAGCCTCGCCGCGCGGCTTCTACAGCAAGGAACTCTGCGGAGGCACCCATGTCAATCGCACTGGCGCGATTGGCATCTTCAAAATCGTCGGCGAGCAATCCGCCGCTGCGGGTGTCCGCCGCATCGAGGCCATCTCGGGCGATCGCGCTCTTGCCGATTACCAGCGCGCCCTAACGACCTTGCGGGCCGCCGCCGACCTGTTGAATAGCTCCGAAGAGCAGTTCATCGAGGCCTTGGAGCGCCAAATCGACCACGCCAAAGCGCTTGAAAGGCAGTTAGACGCCCAGAAGCGCAAAGCGGCCGGTTCTCAGGCTCAGGGCCTGCTCGACGAAGTCCGCGATGTCAAAGGCGTTCGCGTGCTCGCTGCTCAAGTGTCTGGCTTGGACCGCGAAGCGCTGCGTACGCTTTCGGATTCCCTTCGCCAGAAGCTCGGCTCGGGTGTCGTTGTCCTCGCCTCTGCGGAAGACGGCAAAGTTGCTCTAATTACAGCAGTTACGAAGGACCTCACCTCAAGATTGCACGCCGGCAAGATCGTCCAGGAACTGGCCAAGCTGGTAGGCGGTTCCGGGGGAGGAAAGCCCGATTTGGGGGAGGCTGGCGGAAAAGACACATCGGCCATAGAAAAGGCCCTCGGACAGGTATACCCCCTCCTAGAGCGGTTGCTATAATTCCCATTGCGCCAGAATGTTACGCCGCCAGAAAGGGCTCCCAAGTCGACGGCTAGTCGAGCTTGGGAGATCAGGTCTTGCTCTGGCGGTGTGAAAGGCCGTACAGAAGCTCGATTTGTGTTCGCGAGCAAGAGGCCTTCCCCGAAAGGCTGGAAGCGAGCGGAATGAGCCATGGCTACAACCAGAGTTGCCGTAGCAATCCTGGGTGCCGTTAGTTGGCTGTTTCTGTCCCCTCCATCCAGCGCCCAAATCACAACCGACACGAACACGAGCGGCCGGATGGTGTTCGTAAACTCGGATTCCCGCGCGCATAGAAGTGGGAGTACTATAAGTTCTCCAGCTCCCTCGCAAGAGGCGGTCGACGTCCCGAAGCCGTCGCCCCGGTGGCCTGCTTTGCCGCCACCTTCCGCTCCCCAGGGCGTCGTGGCGGTCGATGGAGCGACTTTGGAGGCGTCGGCGGCTGAAGCAGCTCCGCCTGTGCCGGGGGATGGTCGGCTCGATCGCATCGTTCGCGACGCTGCCCAACGCAACAAGGTCGATCCTGCGCTGGTCAAAGCCGTGATCAGCACGGAATCGGGGTGGAACCCCCGAGCGATCTCCCGCAAGGGAGCGGTCGGGCTGATGCAACTGGAACCGGCAACGGCGCAACGCTACGGCGTGTATAACTCGTTCGACCCCGCTCAGAACGTGGAGGGCGGGACGAAATACCTGAAGTCGCTGCTCGATCGATATAACGGGGATCTAACGAAATCGCTCGCGGCATACAACGCGGGAGAACGTACGGTCGATCTCAATGGTGGTGTTCCGGCGATTCCGGAAACACAGAACTACGTACGAAAGGTAACTAACAGATATTTCCAGCCCGGCTCGGGTCGCAACCCGGATCTCTGGAGTCCGCCAAAATCTCCGGTGCGACGGGAGGTCGATTCGAATGGCCGGGTCGTTTTCACGAACGAATGAGACGATTCGTTTTTCTGGGGGCGCATTCCGCTGCGAGGTTCCTCGCTTCGGCAGGGACCGCGGTCGCCCTGGTAGTGTGCCTCGCCCTTCCCTCCCTCGCTGACAAACAATCAAACGCCCGGGAGCAGTTCGAGCGGGCCGTCAGGATGCGCACCGCACTTGAAGGTCTCCTGGAGAAGGATCGCGCGCTCGCAGACTATAAACAGACGATCGCGGCCTACCACAAGGTCTACTTGATCTCCGTCAAAGCAGACGAGGTGACTCCTTCCCTCGTTGCCGAGGCCGAACTATATGAAGAGATGGGGCGCCTCTACGATCCCAGGTATTTCCAGGCTGCTATCGACACCTACAATTTCTTGCAAAAGCAGTATCCCGGCAGCCGCTATCGTGGCGCCGCGCTGCTTTCCGTTGCGCGTATTGAGAAAGACGATCTGAACAAACCGGACGACGCCACTGCAAGCTACAAGGAATATCTGAAAGAATTCCCACATTCGCAAAATGCCGGCGAGGCGCGCGCCGGTCTGAAAGAAATCGCGGGACGGCAGGCTCAGGCCTCAGATCAGCAGGTGTCAGCTGTGGGCACGGACCGCCATGTTCAGCCGGTCGCCGCGGATCAGCCGCCCGTCGAGAACGGACAACGCGTCGAGCCTCGCGTGAGTGACAAAAGCACCGCCGACGTGAAAAACGTCCGCACGTGGAATTCTCCGGATTCCACTCGCATTGTGGTCATCCTGGGGGACACGATCAAATACGACGCTGCACGCATCGCGTCGCCCGACCGCATCTACTTCGATCTCTACAAAGCCAGACTCAGTCCCAAGCTGTCGGCGAAACCGCTCGATGTACAAAGCGGTTTGCTCAAGTCGGCCCGAATCGCGCCCAATCGACCTGGCGTGGTCCGCCTTGTTCTGGATGTCGACGGAGCGAAAGACTACTCGGCCTTCTTGCTGTCGAATCCCTATCGTCTCGTGATCGACGTTCATGCACAGGGCATCACGACGGCGAAGAACTTGTCGGGCGCTCCGCCCACGAGTGTCGATTCGACGACGGCCGCTGACAACAAGAACGAGCAACAGGCGGCGACAAGCGTGAGCGAGACCGTTGCGGTGAATTCTTCCGCTAGCACCAGCACAACCACAGTGAGGGCTGCCCCAGGCGCTCAGCCGAGCGCTCCCGACGGGGCATCTCTTGCCAACGCCAAGACCGTCGCGAAGTCGGCTTCGCTCTCCGCCAAGAAGACTTCAACGAGCAAGTCTGCGGCGCTTGAGCCTCCCTCGGAGCCCAAACCGACGCGCGATGGCGACCGCTCATTGACGCGGGCGCTGGGGCTGAAGATCAGTCGCATCGTGATCGATGCCGGTCATGGCGGGCAGGATACGGGCACGATCGGTCCGCACGGCCTCCTGGAGAAGGATTTGTGCCTGGACGTCGCGCTGCGGCTGGGCGGTCTGATCGACCAAAAGCTTCCGGGTGCCGAGGTCGTTTACACGCGCAAAGATGACACGTTTATCCCGCTCGAAGATCGAACGAAGATCGCCAACGATGCCAAGGCCGATCTCTTCATTTCAATCCATGCGAACTCCAGTCACGATCCCTCGGCGCGAGGCGTCGAAACCTATTATTTGAATTTTGCAACGTCTCCGGAGTCGATGGACGTGGCCGCGCGCGAAAACGCCAATTCGCAAGAGTCCTTGCATGACCTGCAGGACCTGATCCAAAAGATCGCGCGCAACGAAAAGATCGAGGAATCCAAAGAACTCGCGGGCGACATTCAGGATACGCTTTCACAACGCCTTCAATTGGTGAGCCATAACGAGCGGAACCGCGGCGTCAAGAAAGCTCCTTTCATCGTACTGATTGGAGCGAACATGCCGTCGGTGCTCTCCGAAATCTCCTTCGTCAGCAACCCCTATGACGAACGGCTGCTGCGGAAAGCCGATCAGCGCCAGCGCATCGCCGACGGACTGTACCGGGGCATCGCAAGCTATCTCGACAACCTGAATAGCCTGGAGCCCAATAAGCGCCGGCTCGTCTCCGAGAATCACCTTCCGCCCGGCCGCCTGGAACCCGCAGCGGTGGCGTCCGACGGGAACCCCAAGTAGAATAGAAGTATTGAATTGAGCATGCCGATGTTCCGTCACCTTGTGTCTTGCGCCCTGCTGCTGACCTCGCTCACTCATCCTGCGAGTGCCCAGCGTCTATTGCCGCAGTCATTTGGAAACTGGACGGCCGCAAGCAAGCAGCCGATGCTTGTGGCTATGGACACCAGTCGACTTTCGGTATTCCGCGAATTCGGCTATACGTCCAGCGAGGGGCAGTCATACCGCAGCGGCGAAGCTTCGATGGATATCAACGTCCATACCTTCAAGGATCCGAGCGGCGCCTACGGCGCGTACTCTTACCTGCTCACGCCGGAAATGAAGCGGGCGGAGATCACAGAGCATTCCTCGTTATCGGCCGACCACGCGTGGATACTTGTGGGAAATCTCGTCGTTTTCGTCGGAGGAAAAGACCTTGCAGCGCGTCAGGCCGATCTGAAGGCGCTGGTCGCGTCCGTCCAGCCGCGCGCGCAATCAGGTCCGCTTCCCGATCTCTGGCGGCATCTTCCGATGAAGGGGTTCGTGGAACGATCGGACCGTTACATCCTCGGTCCGCAGACGTTGAACCAGCTCTTTCCCGTCGGTCTTGGCGACGCGCTCGGCTTTTCGAAAGGAGCCGAAGCTGAGCTTGGCCGCTACAAGCTCGCGGGGCATGACGCTACTATTCTGATCGCCGACTTCCCTACTCCCGGCATCGCGACGCAGCAACTCGCCGAACTGCAAAAGCAATTCAATATAAACGGTTCGCGGCCCGATAGCGCCATGCCGCCGCTCTTCGCGAGGCGCACGCTCACGCTCGTCGCCATCGTCTACGGGGCGCCCACGCAGGCCGACGCGAACACTCTCCTCGATCAAGTTCAGTCCGGCACTCAATTGACCTGGGATGAACCCACATTTCAGTTCAAAGAGCCCAGCATCGAAATGATGGTCGCCGGCGCGATCATTGGAACAGGCATCATCTGTGGCTTCGCGCTCGTCGCGGGTCTCGCCTTCGGGGGATTTCGTGTGTTCATAAAACGCCTGCTACCTGGCAAAGTCTTCGACCGCGGCACGCAACTCGAGGTTCTTCAGCTTGGCCTAGCCAGTAAGCCCATCAAAGCAGAGGACTTCTACGGCTCCATTGGCACCACGCCGGGGGGCACCACCGTGGATAAGAATCTTCCCGATCGCATTGCCCTCCGCATATTTCGCTGAAACGAAGCCACTTACATCTCCGATAGAAATTGGCTTTCCTGCTTGACTTCCCTAGTACTGCCCACTAGACTGCGGTCGAGGAAAGGGTTCTGTGGCCATCCGCGCATTGGCCGTAGGGCTTTCTCCCCTTGAAGGCCCCCGACATGTCGGGGGCCTTCTGTTATTTGGGGCTAGTGCCAGGTCCTTTTCGGCGCCAGCCGAATACTCCGATCCCAGCCGGAAAGTTTTGGAACTCAGGGGCTGCTTCTCGTAAAGTACCAGTTCAGGGGAACTTCACGCAGGAAACTCGCGCGAGCAGGTTGTCGCTCTAGGCGATTCACTCGGGGGAATTTGGTCATCGTGAAACATTTGCTTTGGCGCTTGTCAGGATGTCTTGGCAGCGCCTTGGCGCTGGCCGGTCTGTTGTGTCTCCGTCCGGTTCAGGCGCAGCAGCAACCGGCGCCTCAGGCCCCAACCGCGGCCCAACCCTCACCGCAGAATAATCCGTCGAACGACTCCGGCAATTCCTCGCCCGCGCAAACCACGCCGAAAAATTCTGCGAGCAACGCACAGAGTGGCACCTCAAATGACCGCCTTTTTTGGACTCTGCCGAATTTCCTCACAGTCAGCAATGAAGGCAAGTATCCGCCGCTCACCGCGAAACAAAAATTTGCTGTCGTGCTCCGCTCCTCTTTCGATTACGTGGAGTATCCCTGGTACGGGCTCCTCGCAGGAATCGGTCAGGCGGAAAATAGCGAGCCCAGCTATGGACAGGGGGCCGAAGGCTACGGAAAGCGTTATGGAACCGCTATGGCGGATGGCACGATTGAAAATTTCATGACTTCCGCCGTCGTTCCCTCGCTGTTGCGCCAGGATCCCCGCTACTACCAATTGGGCCGCGGCGGATTCTGGCATCGCACCGGCTATGCCGTGAGCCGGTTGTTCATCACGCGAAGCGATTCCGGCGCGCGTCAGTTCAACTTCTCGGAACTGTGCGGGAGTTCGGCGGCCGCCGCCATTTCCACCTATAGCTACCATCCCAGCGCCGATCGGAACCTGTCCAATGCTGCGAGCGTCTGGGGCACGCAGATGGGCTACGACGGACTGACCTTCGTCGTGAAAGAATTCTGGCCCGATATCAAACACAAATTCAGCCATAAGCATCCGCCAGAATAAGCGCGATGCAAGCGAAGCCGCCCGGAAACGCCAACAGCAGGTACTCTGCTCGCCAGTCAGATCAGCGAGTCGAGCACAGCCGGTTCACTACTTTTCACGCTTCTTTGGTTGAGGGTCCGTGTACGCCTCGCAAACAAGGGAAGGATCGGCAGCGGATAGGTCTTTAGCGGAAAGAGCAAACCTAGGCTGCTTCTCGATCTCCTTGATAGCCGATGCAAGGTGCTCCTGCGTCCACGTACCTCCAAGTGGGGGAGTCACGAAAGAAACGCCGATCGGCTCATCCTTGGACAGAACAAAGCTGGCGTTGTTCTGGACATTGAAGACCTGATGTTCGTCCTGTTGCGTTAATACAATCGCAAAAACCAATCCGTTCGACCTGGCAGGAGCGGCATAGATTACCACGTACATTTCCTTTGTCCCCGGATAGGATTTCTCATCGAGAAAGTACCCAAAGGTCAGCTTTGTTGCTTTCGAGGACGGCATGAACTGCTTCGCCTCAAGGCACTGAGCGGCGTGCAGCAATAGTTGCGGCGCTTGCTCCTGCGAGTAGGCAGTTGCGCTCAAGCAAAAGAGTAGCGCTATCGCTAGCGTAATTTGTGTCATAACAAGCATCCTCCCACCTTGCGAGCTACTGTCCTGGGTTGTTGTAGATGACGATCCAGGTCGGTCGCCGACCGGCGGCGGGTGGCGCATCTAGTTCAATCTTGGTAAAGTTCCATTCTGATTAGATGACGCCAGCGGATGATACCACACACGACTGCTGGTCGAAGCCCGACCGAGCGCATGCGGGTGCCGCACTCTTTGCCGTGCCTGCAAAGCGTGGGCTCTTGATCTCCTTTTGACGATCTTGAGCGAGGCGTGATCGATACGACTTCGCGCCGCTCGGAAAGGTGAGCTATTTTCCGACGGCGACGGCAGGACGCACGGAATTGAGCACTTTCTCGTAGTAGGCTTCGTACTGAGGAATGATGTCGTTGGAGCAATAGCGGCGCCGGGCATTGACGCGCGCCATCTCGCCCATCATGCGGCCGCGGTCCGGGCGCGTGAGAATTTCCAGCGCGTATTTCGCGGCGGTAGCGACGTCGCGCGGCTCGAATAGATAGCCGTCCAGTCCGTGCGAGACCACTTCCGGGATGCCGCCAACTTTCGTCGCGATCACCGGAACTTCGCACGCCATCGCTTCCAGCGCGGCCAGGCCAAACGATTCCTCATCGCTCGGCAAGAGAAACAGGTCCGCCATCCCGAGCTTATCCTGCACGGTAAGCTGCTTGCCCAGAAAGAACACGTCTTTCGAGAGGCGCTTCTTCCGCACGACGTATTCGGCTGCGCCGCGATCCGGGCCGTCTCCAATCATGACGAGCTTCGCCGGCATCTTCTCGCGAACGAGCGCGAAGATTTCGATCGCGTCGGTGACGCGCTTCACCGGACGGAAATTCGAGAGGTGCATCAGGATCGGCTCGCCGTTCGGAGCGATCTTCGCGCGAGCCTTTGCGTCTTGCGACCTCATATACAGATCGCAGTTGACAAAGTTCGGAATCACCTCAATCGGACGCTTGATTTCGAATTCCCTTAGCGTGCGGTCGCGCAGATAGTTTGAAATCGCGGTCACTCCGTCGCTCTGCTCGATCGAGAAACGCGTGATGGGCAGATAGCTGCGATCGTTGCCGACCAGCGTAATGTCGGTCCCGTGCAGGGTGGTGATAAACGGAAGCTTTCGCGGCGCGGCCATCATGCGCGCCAGCAAGGCGCTCACCGAATGCGGAATCGCGTAGTGTACGTGGAGCAAGTCAAGCGACGCGCTCTCGGCGACCTCCGTCATTTTCGTGGCGAGCGCCAGCGCGTACGGCGGATGGTCGAACAGCGGATACGTGGTGACTTCGACTTCATGAAATGAGATCCGCTCGCTTGCGTTGTTCAAGCGGATCGGCATGGCGTAACTGATGAAATGGATTTCGTGGCCGCGTGCGGCCAGCTCGATGCCCAGCTCGGTAGCCACCACGCCCGAGCCGCCGTAGGTTGGGTAGCAGGTGATCCCGATTCGCATGGTGGTTGCGGGCGGCGTTTCCCTAGTTTCCGCTAGTCTGCCGCCTCACCTGGAGATTTCCACAGGGTGGCCGCTACTGGCCGTTCGTTCCGCCCTGCGAGGCTTCCTCGCCGTCCTTGTATAGATATCGGATGCAGTGCTTATAAATGAGCAGATTCGGGCTGCCGTAGCGCGTGAGCTTGATGCAATCCCGGTCGTACCATTCCACCGTGCCGCGAAGCACTTCCCCATCGTTCAGCACGACGGCAACGGGTGTCCGCGACTGCATCTGCTTCACATAGTAGAAGTTCTCCGCGAACGTCTGGTCCGGCGGAGCGGGTTTCTTTCGAGGCGCCGGAGCAGGCTGCGGCGCTGCTTGTGAGGGTCTGGCAACGTACTGTTCTTTCGGTTCTGCCAAGGTAGGGCGAAAGAGTTTGCGGTTCACCATAATTGCTCCTCAGTTTGCTACTTCTTATGACTGCGGTAGAAGGGGTTCGGTTGCAACTTTTTGCTAGCTATCTAAGGCGGGCCGGATGCCTTAACGAACGCTCAGTGAAGCCAAAAGCGCATCCAACCCCAATTGGCGGCCAACGTTGCGACGCAGCCGGCCTTCCAGCTTATCCAGGCCGCGCGTGGCATGCAGAATCCAGTCCCGGTCGATCTTCTTACCTAGGGTCTCGACTTCCCGCCGCAGGTCGGGGTTGCGAGGGAGACTGCTCTTCGGACCCTCAGAGGATTCCAGCAAGTCCGTAAACAAACTATAAAGCACGTCCAAAACATTTTCAAACGATTCCTGCTCCTGCTTCGCAAGCTGAGCGGTGACCGCGAAGATTTCACCTTGTTTTTCCCCTGTAATGGCGCGCTCAAGGAGGTGTAAGACGCTCTTCCGCAGCCGACTGGACTCCTCCAGGTCGAGCGAAAGTGCTGCGCCTGGGCTGCCGCCCGAAAGCTGTGCCGCCAGCTTCTGGTCCGCCGGCTTGCCGTGATGATGCTCTGCGAGAAACGTCTCGATCTGCTCGGCTGGCACCGGCGCAAAGTGGAACTGCAGGCAGCGTGAGCGAATCGTTGGCAGCAACGAGTCGGGCGTCGGCGCGAGCAGAATCAGCGTGGCCGATTCGGGCGGCTCTTCGAGAATCTTCAGGAACACGTCTGCGTCGGTCCAGCGCATCGAATCGGCGCCGTCCAGAATGAAAACTCGCCGGCGGCCCTGCGGCTGGAAATAGGCTGCGCGCTGGATGGCTCGCAACTGCCCCACGCGAATCATTGGCCGCGCGACGGGCGTCCGCAGCCGCACCGGATCAGGGACGATCACCCAAACGTCGGGATGCGTTTCGAGGATCAGCGGCATGCGCTCGATCAAGGATGCGTCGGCACTCTCGCCGCGTTCGGTGAGCCCGGCTTCGATCAGCGGTGTCAGGTTCGCGAGCGGAGCGATTCGGCGGCAGGAGTTGCATTCGCCGCAGAAGTCGTCCTTTAGGCGCTCGCAATTGGCAGCCCGCGCGAACATCCGAGCGAGAGTGTATTTGCCGATGCCGCGAGGCCCGGTGAAAAGCAGCGCGCTCGGCACCCGCTCGCGGCGCAACATGCCGCGCAGCGCGCTGACGATGCGCTCGTTGCCCAGGAATTCGCCGAAGCCCATCGACTAGCCTTTCGCCCCGAGCGCGGAGGAAATGCGCGCGTCAACTGCCGCGAGAATTTCTTCGTGGATTTCGGCGGGAGGCCGGAGCGCACCCGCCGCGGCATCAAAGCATTCGACGCGGAGCCAGTTTGATTGCCGCGCGAGTTCGTCGTATACCTTGGCCGCAGCCTCAAGGTGCGCGACGTCCGCTTCGTGCAAATCGTGCCGCCGGTTCGTGTAATCCCGCGCGCCCTTTTGCCCGATCAAGCGATGCGCCTCCGCAACCGGGACGCGAAGATAGACCACCAAATCCTCCGCGGGGAGAGCGTAGACCTCATATTCCAATTGCTTCAACCACGCGAGAAAGTTCCCGCGTCTTTCGCGCGGCACGCGCGCGCCCTGATGGGCCAGATTCGAGCCGATGTAGCGATCCGAAAGCAGCACCTTGCCCGACGCGAGCGCCGTTTCGATCGCGGGCTTCGATTCGAGACGATCCCCTGCGTAGAGTAGTGCTGAGAAGTGCGGATCGACCGCGGCGAGCGATCCGAATTCGCCATTCAGGTACCGCGCGACCAGTTTGCCGAAAAAGCCGTCGTAATTGGGAAAGCTGATCTGCGAAAAAGCGACCCCGCGGCGAGCGAAGGCGAGCGCCAACGCGTCGAGCTGAGTGCGCTTTCCGGAGCCGTCAATCCCTTCGAGAACGATGAATTTGCCGCGCGCGGCCATCGAAGTGGAAGCCAGTTTAGCACGGCGACCTGGCACGGTAGCGTACGGGAGCGCCTCAAGCCGTTGGCCACTTTTTTGGCGATTAGGACGAGACGCCATTCTTTGTTTGCAACGACTTAGGAGGCGCTCTACTTTCGGACTTTGGCGATTAGAAACGCATGACCCGAATTCTTGGCTGCCAATCCGTCGGGCCAAGGCGCACCGGTAGAGACCCGCCGCTGCGGGGTCGGCCGTTCGTCCTGCACGTGCGCAGTCGTCGCGCATCGTTTCTCCCAGGCTCGACTAGCCGTCGACCTGGGAGCCCTTTCTGCTCCACACTAGCAGGCGGAGGCAGCGTGTCAAGCGTCGGTCCCTGTGGACTAATACGAGGGCGAGGCCCGGAAGAATCTTCTTCCCCATTTCACGCTATGTTTACCGCGATGTAATTCCGTATCGCTTTAGTACACGAGGCCGCGAGACGGGCCCAGGTTGCGGTCGCGAGGCCGGCGAGTGCGCGCACACGTCGGCTTATTTGAGGGACTGCCTGCCGCGAGATGTTCCAGTTACCAGATATGTGAGGGAAAATGAAAGTGATACGGTCGGTCGGGCTGTTACTACTCTTCTTCGTATCGGCGGTTGCAGGTGGTCCCGGCACAACTGCGGCTCGGGCGGACGACATCGCGACGTTCGATGTCGTCGCCACCGGAACATGCAGCAGCTCCCCCTGCGGTTCTCAAGTTTCGATCTCAGGCACGTTCACAGTCGATTTGACCACAGGAGACGTCAGCAGCGGAACGATGACGATGAGCGATTCGGCTGACCTTGCAGCCTCTTCGGTCAGCCTCCCATTCAACCTTCAGGGGCCATTCCTCTTCGATGAGTTCCTTTTCTTCAGACAGCCGACGGGAACAGGGAATGTCTCCTATGTGGAACTGATTCTGCCCTTCTCCTCTTTCCCTGGCGCGTATTCGGGAGGGCCGCTTTGCACGGCCATTGTACCCGGTTGCGGCGTTATCTCCGGAGCCGGGATTGGACCCAGCGATCAGAGCTCGAGTCTGCTTGCTACCACTGGGGGATCGGGAGACACGATTGTCATCACCAGCGGCTCGGTAACGGAGGCTCCGGAACCGTCCGTCGCACTGCTATTGAGCGGGGGCCTACTGGGATTAGTCCTGATACACTTGCGCCGCAAGCGGTTCATACATTACCCGCCGAGATAATCGACTAGCTAGGGCAACATCAAACGGCAGAAGCGTGGTTTGCCCATCATGCGAGCACGCACTTTCTCTGGCGGCCGCGGCCTTGTAGCCAGTGGTGTTTTCGGCTCTTAGGGGAAGTGCCTTCCCACTCTCACTACCAGGGTGCGGCCGGTGAATCGAGATTTCTTGATCACATTTGGCTGCAGCAGCACTAGAATCGCGGCGATGACGACGGAGACCAGTTCAATTGCCGCGAATCTGGAGCGCGTGCGCGAACGAGTCGCGCGGGCAGCGGGGCGTGCGGGGCGCCGAGCCGATGAAATCACGATCGTCGCCGTGTCGAAGACGTTTCCGCCGGACGCGATCCGCGCGGCACATGACGCGGGCCTGCGTCATTTTGGCGAGAATCGAGTGCAAGAATTCGAGGCCAAACACGCGAAGCTTTCAGATCTCGGCGATGCGGTCTGGCACTTCATCGGGCACTTGCAGAGCAACAAGGCACATCGCGCAGTGCGGTTGTTCGATCGCATCGACTGCGTGGACAGCCTTTCGCTGGCGCACAAGCTCGAAGCAGCCGCAGCGACAGAACACAAACGCCTGCCTGTCTTGATCGAAGTACACCTCAGCCGCGAAGCGACGAAAAGCGGCGTCTCGGAAAAGGATTTGCCTGAGGTCGCGGCTGGGCTTTCGCAATTGCCGCATCTGGAATTGCAAGGGTTGATGACCATCCCGCCGTACTCGGACGACCCGGAAGACGCGCGCCCCTATTTCCGCAAGCTCCGCGAACTACGCGATGCGCTCCGTCGAGAAACCGGCCTCGCATTGCCGGTGCTGTCGATGGGAATGAGCCACGATTTCGAAGTGGCGATCGAAGAGGGCGCGAAAGAGATTCGAGTCGGTACCGCGCTGTTCGGCCAGCGCAAACGCCGCTGAAGACAATCTCGCCCTAGTCGGGCAAAGGCTGGCCGGTGGTTTCGAAGCCGAATGGGATCAACAACAACCCCAGCACAAACGGAATGGCAGTCAGCGACACCGGGATGCCGATGGTGTGGAAGTGCGCAACGCCCGCGCCGACCAAGAACGTGAAGCCCGCGCCAGCGAAGCGGCCGACGGAGGTCGCGAAGGCGAAGGCGCTGCCGCGGCAGCGTGTTGGATACTGCTCCGGCAGCCAGAGCGTGTAGACCGCGAAATTCGCGCCGCCGATTCCGAGAAAGAATAGCCCCACGAAAAACCACTTGATCGCATCCTGCGGCAAGTAGAAGGCATGACCGAAGCTGTAGCCGATCGAAGCGGCCATGAGAACGAAGTACACGGCTAGCGTTCTGCGGCGGCCGATGCGCTCGGCGACCCACGCAATCGGCAGGCAGCCGAGAATCGTTCCCAGCGAAATGACCATGGTGGCGTAGGTGCTGAGGCGCGGGCCCAGCGTCGCCGGTAGATGCTGCCGGCCCACGATTTCGGTGACAGCCGTTGGAACGTACACCGTGCCAGCCCACAATCCGATGATCGAAATCAGCACGTAGGCCGAATTGAGCAGCGTTCGGCGGCGGAATTCCGGCTTGAAGATCGTGGTGAAAGGACTCGAGGCGCGCTTTACGTGCGCCTTCCAGCGGTCGGATTCATGCACGCCGTAGAGAATGAAGCCGACGAGCAGCGCGGGCGCTCCGCCGAGCATGAACATCGGGCGCCAGCCGTGCGTCTCGCCGACGAAATGGTTCGCCAGCGCCGCGAGGAAAAAGCCGAAGTAGTAGCCGGTGTGCATTAGGGCCGCGCCCACTTTGCGGCGCTGCTCGGGCCACTCCTCCGCCACGAACGTCCCGCCCATCGCCCATTCGCCGCCGATGCCGACGCCCGCGAGCAAGCGGCAGGCGGCGACTTCCCAAACGTTTTGCCCAAAGCCCGCGAGAAAAGTGAAGAGCGAGTAGCAGAGGATCGTCAGCATCAGCGTGCGAACGCGGCCGAATCTGTCCGCAATCGGCCCCCAAATGAGGGCCATGCCCCATCCGATGAGAAACAGCGCGAAGAGGAGTCCGCCGTAGAAGCCGACGTTGCCCGCCGTCGCCGGGATGCCGGATTTGGGCAGAAGCTCGCGCAGCGCCGGCACGAGGACGAGCGCATAGATGAAGGAGTCCATCCCGTCGAGAGCCCACCCGCCCCACGAGGCCCAGAAGCCACGAACTTGGTTCGGCGTGAGGCGGACTTTCGCAGGCGATGTCGACGTGGATGACATGAGAGATGGCCGCAGGGCGAGGCATTGTACGAACAGCCCGAGTCCGTTGCAAGTGATTCCCGGTGGTCTAGCGCAATCGAGCGCCCGATTGGGCGCGAAAGTTATTTCGCGACAGGGACGACATACTCGTTCATGTACTGGAGCAGTTTGTCGCGGTGGTCCTTGCGGTACGCAGCGTAGTCCTGGGCGATACCCTGATCGGGGCGCCCCAGAAGGATATAGGCCTCCAAAAGTCCCTCACTCTTCAACCTGACCAGCGTTATCAACTGCTGATTCAGATCGGAGGCCTTAATTTCATTCTTTGTAACTCGCTCGGAGACAGTATCGGCCACAACTCCCAAGGCGTGTGACTCCTCGGGCAGCGAATGCCGGTACTGCGCCTCTGTCGGGAACTCTTTGTGAAATTCCGCCGTCTTCCATGAAGTGCGGGCAATCTCATAGATTAACCAGCTGTCACTTCCGTCTCTCTTGTTGAGCGAGCTTGCATCGATCGTTATGTTTGTAGTGTCTCCATTCGTTGACATGGCATTCGGAGATTCGATCTTGGGCTGGGTCAGCTTGAGGCCATTTCGATCCGCCCACTGCGTCAGGCCGACCCAGGACAGGCGCTCGTACGGACTTGCGACGATGGCTTCGATGAACTTTTCACGAGCGCCGGCGTTGTTCCCAGAGGCGTAAAGAGCATCGCCCCAATACCGATAGGCGATCTCCTGATTGGGGTCGATAGCGACTGCCTTGCCGAACCACTCGTAGGAGGCGTCATAATTCTTCTGTTTGAAGCAAGCGTCGCCGCCGAAAACGGCGGCCAGATAGTTCTGGGGATCCAGCTTCAAAACCTCGGTGTACCCGGATAGCGCTCCCGCAAGATCACCCTTGGCAAACGCGGTTTCTGCGGTGCGCATGGCGTCGTCCACTGCTTTCCTGTCGGAGTAGGGAGCGTCGCTCCCGTCTTCTGGTATCTGCGAGAGGGCTGTTTGAAGCAGGTTGCTGTTATCGCCAAGTTCCCTGGCACGCAGGAAAACTTGGCGGGCGCGCAGACGAGTCTGGCGGCGAGCTTCGGGATCTTTCATGGATACCGCGTGGGCGTTGAGACAAAAGCCAAGACGTTCCTGTAGAACCACGTCCTTTGGATACACAACCACCAACTGTTCGAAAAGCGGGAGCGCCTCTTCGTATCGATTCTGATCAAAGAGGTCCATTGCGGTTTTGCGATCAGCGTCAACAGTGGGCGAGTTCTGGCCATAGAAACGACCTGTTACCGAAGTGGCTACGATAAGGGTCAACAGGCCAATGACCCGAACGGCAGAGGCGAGTCTTTGGGCTCGGAGAATCGTGCGGTGGTACACGAGGATCTCCTCTCCGGCGAATTGCGGCCAATTCTGCCATAAGAGACACCAAGAACGCGGTATGAGTTGCCTGAGAAGCTAATTTTATCGCTTGATTAGGTCGAGCGCCCGCACAGTGCAGCGAGAAAACAGCGGGACAGATGATATGGTGTCGGCGGTGAGAAAAAGTCATGATTGAAGTCCAGGAACACGAAGGAAGGATTATCTTCGCTGTCCGCGTGGCGCCGCGGGCGAGCCGCGATGCGATCGAAGGCGAGTACAACGGCGCGCTGAAGGTTCGCCTGACCGCTCCGCCCGTCGACGATCGGGCCAATGAGGCCCTTCGCCGCGTGCTGGCCGGGCGTTTGAACGTGCCGGTATCGGCTGTTAGAATCGTCTCGGGCGAAAAGAGCCGGACGAAACGCGTTGAAATCGCAGGCGTCACGCGCGCGCAAGTCCTCGCACTCCTAAGCGAGCAGTAGCGCCAAACAATCACCGAAATGCCCGACATCAAGGCCATCCAAGCCGAGTTGCGCGCCAGCAAGATCGACGGCTGGCTCTTCTGCGACCATCATCACCGCGACCCGATTGCCGGAAACATCCTGGGCTTGGGCGAAAACGGAATGGCCACGCGGCGATGGTTCTATTTCGTTCCGTCGCGAGGCGAGCCGCGCAAGCTGGTCCACCGAATCGAGGAAGGCGCGCTCGATTCGCTTGCGGGCCGCAAACAGGTCTATTCGGGCTGGCAGGAATTGCACAAGGCGCTCGGAAAATTGCTGACGGGCAGCCGGAAAATCGCGATGCAGTATTCGCCGGAGAACAACATTCCCTACATCGGCCTCGTGGATGCGGGCACGGTCGAGCTAGTGCGAAAGCTGAAGAAGAAAGTGGTCACTTCCGCCGACCTCGTGCAGAAATTCGAGGCGGCGTGGACGCCCGAGCAACTCGTCTCGCATCTGGAGGCGGGCAAGATTATCGACCGCGTCAGGCAGGAGGCGTTCGAGCTTGCCGCATCGCGCGTGCGCGAGAGCCAGCCGATCGCGGAATTCGAGCTGCAGCAATGGATTCTCGAGAAATTCCGCGCAAATGGGCTTACGACTGCTGAGCCGCCCATTGCCGCCGTGCAGCCGAACAACGGGAATCCCCACTACGAGCCGGCCGCGCGCGCGTCGCGGCCGATTCGCGCGGGTGATCTGCTGCTGCTCGACATGTGGGCGAAATGCGACCGGCCGCGCAGCGTCTATTACGACATCACCTGGACCGGCTATCTCGGGGCGCGCGTCCCGGATTCATACGCGAAGGTTTTTCGGATCGTGCGCGACGCGAGAGACCGCGCGATCGAGTTCGTGGGAGAATCGGTGTCGCGCGGCCGCGCGATTCATGGCTGGGAAGTGGACCGCGCCGCGCGAGAAGTGATCCGCAAGGCAGGTTATGCAAAGTATTTCGTACACCGCACGGGCCATAGCATCGGGCAGGAAGTCCACGGCAACGGCGCGAATATGGACAGCCTGGAGACGCGCGACGATCGCCAAATCATCCCGCACACCTGCTTTTCCGTCGAGCCGGGAATCTACCTGCCGGAGTTCGGCATCCGCAGCGAAGTGAACGTCTACGTCGGCGAGCGCGACGCGCGCGTCACCGGCGCCATCCAGCAGGAAATACTGCCGCTCCTCGCCTGATCGATGGCCGCCGAAGCTCCTTTGCCCGAGACACGCACAAAGCAAAACTCAGCCGGCCCCGCGCTGATCGCGATTGCCGCATGGATCGTGCCGGGCCTGGGACACCTGCTGCTGCGGCGATGGACTCGCGCGCTCGGATTTTTCCTCTCGGTCGGAGGCCTTGTCGTTACAGGCTACGCCTTGCGGGGCGAGGTCTTTCTAGGCGGATCCAACGATCCCTTCGGCGCGCTCGGATTTATCGCGGATTTGGGCTCGGGAGCGTTCTACTTCCTGGCGCGCGTTCTGGAGTCCGCGGGGCCCGACCTTTCGCGGGCTTCCGGAGACTACGGAACGCGGCTCATCGCCGCAGCGGGGATCGTGAATCTTTTGGGCGTACTGGACGCATACGGCATCGCGCGCGGGCGGAGAGGCTGAGTGCCCGGAATCAGGATTCAGCCGAGCCACTTCGGCGCGATGATGATCTTCGCGCTGCTCGTTTCGATGGCGTTTGCGTCGATCGGCCACCGCTCCTTCGCGACACGCCTGAGATACGCAGCGGTCGCTTTTCTGCTGTTTCTGATCATCGGCGTGGGAATCGCGTGGCTGATGTTTCCGCTCTCGCGCTAGACCAGCAAAGCCAAAAGCAAAAGGGGCGGGTTTGAAACCCGCCCCTCGCAAAGTTGCAATCGCGCTGCTGAGTGAAAACTACGCGAGATCCTCCGGGCGAATCGGCAGCTTGCGAATGCGCTTGCCCGTCGCCGCGAAAATGGCGTTGGCGATCGCCGGCGCAACCGGAGGAACGGCAGGCTCGCCCATGCCCCTCGGAACTTCCTTGCTCGGGACGATATAGACCTCCATCTTGGGGCACTCGTTCATGCGCAGCGGCTCGTTGGTATCGAAGTTCGCCTGCACGACGCGTCCCTTGTCGATCGTGATTTCGGTCTTGAGGGTCTGGGTGAGCCCGAAGACCATCGCGCCCATCGCCTGCTGTTCGATGATGCTCGGGTTGACTACCTGCCCGCAATCGAGCGCGCAGACGATGCGGTGGACCTTGACGTTGTTGTCTTTATCGAGCGAAAGCTCGACGACCTCGGCCACGTAGGTGTCGAAGGCCTCGAGCACCGCAATGCCGCGATAGACGCCCTTCGGGAGCGGCTTGCCCCATCCCGCTTTCTCCGCGGCCATATTGAGGACGCCTAAATGACGCGGCTTCTTGGAGAGCAAGTCGCGCCTGAATTCGTAGGGATCTTTCTTCGCGGCCGCCGCGAGCTCGTCGACGAAGCTCTCGCTGAAGAAGCCATTCTGTGACGCGCCGACCGATCGCCAGAATCCCATCGGAATGGGACCCGCAACCAATTGATAGTCGACGAGGATATTGGGAACGTCATAGGCGATATCCGCCACGCCTTCGACGCTGCTGTCGTCCATCCCGTTCTTGATCGATCCGGGGAAAAACCAACTCATGATCGAGTCGCAGGCCACTCGCGCGGTGAACGCCGTGGGCTTGCCGCTCGCGTCGAGGCCTGCTGCCATCTTGATGTACGACGCCGGGCGATAGTAGTCGTGCTGCATATCGTCCTCGCGCTTCCACGTTACCTGCACGGGAGCCTTCATCGCTTTGGAAAGCTGGCAGGCCTCCATGACGAAGTCGGACCAGCCTCGCCGTCCGAATCCTCCACCGAGATACGTGGTGTGAACGAAGGACTGCTCTGGCTTCACGCCCGCGATGGCAGCCGCAATTTGCCTTGACGGAGTCTGGAATTGCGTGGGCGCCCAAAGGTCAACGCGATCAGGGCGCACATCTGCAACGCAGTTCATCGGCTCCATCGTCGCGTGAGCCTGATAGGGAGCGCGGTAAACGGCCTCGATCTTCTGGGCTGCATTGGCCATCGCCGCCGCTGCGTCGCCTTCCTTGCGCGCAACGACGCCCTCTTTCTGGGCGCGCTGCTCGAACTCCTGGAAGATGCTGGCATTGCTGACGTTAGCCGTCGGGCCCTCGTCCCACTTGATATCGAGGGCCTTGCGAGCCTGAAATGCGGTCCAGGTATTGTCGGCGACAACGGCGACGCCCGTCATGACCGGTGGCTGACCGGTCATGATTGGTACGACGTCTTTCACGCCGGGAATGGCCTTCGCTTTGGTCCCGTCGAAGCTGGCGACCTTGCCGCCGAAGGTGGGGCAATGCTCGACCGAAGCGTGGAGCATTCCCGGTAGGCGCACGTCGACGCCGAACATCGCCTTGCCGCGGAGCTTGTCCGGCGTGTCGAGACGCTTCGTCGGCTTGCCGATCAACTTGAATTCGCTCGGATCCTTGAGCTTGACGTTGGTGGGAGGAGACAGCTTGCCCGCAGCTTCTGCGAGACTGCCGTACGTGAGGCGGCGCTTGGTGGCCGTGTGAACCACTACTCCGTTCTCGGCGTGGCATTCCGACGCATCGACGCCCCATTTTTGCGCTGCCGCGGCCATCAACATCTCGCGCGCGGTCGCGCCGGCCTGCCGCATCGGCACCCAGCCGGAGTGGATGCTCTGGCTGCCGCCGGTCCCCTGCATGCCGAACGCGGGGTCGTAGTAAACCTTGTCTTCGGGCGCAAATTCCGTGCGGATTTTCTTCCAATCGCATTCCAGCTCTTCGGCCGCCAGCATGGAAAGCGATGTCACTACGCCCTGGCCCATTTCGGACTTGCTGATGAGGATCGTGACCCTGTCTTCGGGGCTGACATGGATAAACGCGTTCAGCACGGCCGGCTCAGCCGATGCGGCGAGCACTTCCCTGCGCCCCGGCAAGTAAAAACCGACAACCAGGCCGGTGGCGCCCGCGAGACCGGTCTTCAAAAACCTGCGGCGATCGATCGAAGTTGTCACGGCGCTCATTCCGCACCTCCCGCGAGCACATCCGCATGCTGCTCAGCGGACTCTATTTCGGGTGCTTCACCCGAATTCGCAGACTTGGCTCCAGCGGCTTGCAATTGAGCCGCGCGGTGAATGGCTTTGCGAATCTGGTTGTACGTGCCGCAGCGGCAGATGTTGCCCGCCATCGCATCGTCGATCTGAGCGTCGGTCGGATGCGGAGTCTTGGCGAGAAACGCCGACGCGCTCATGATCTGCCCGGACTGGCAATAGCCGCACTGGGGAACGTCGATTTCCATCCAGGCGCGCTGCACGGGATGGCTGTTGTCCGCGGAAAGCCCTTCGATCGTGGTCACTTTCTTGCCGGCGATGCTGGAAACCGGCGTGATGCAGGAGCGCGTCGCTTCGCCATTGATGTGGACGGTACAGGCGCCGCAGAGCGCCATGCCACAGCCGAACTTGGTGCCTGTCATATTCAACGCATCGCGCAAGGCCCAGAGCAATGGCATATCGGGATTGACGTCGAGCGCTTGGGCCTTGCCATTCAACGTAAAATGAATCGCCACGAGGATCCTCCCTCAGTTTTTGGGGATACAATCGCAATCAACCGTTCGCATTCTAACTCTTTCTCCATAGCGAAACTACGCAAAGTGCCCCGATGTGCAGCGCCGCAACCGCACAAAAATGACGAATTGATTCGTCGTGAGTCGATTCGGGGACGGTTTTGCGGTGGCGTTTGACACTTTTTTCGCCGCGATGCTACAGTGAACCGAAGGCCGAGGTAGCTCAGTTGGTAGAGCAGCCGATTCGTAATCGGCAGGTCCCCGGTTCAAGTCCGGGCCTCGGCTCCAGCTTTCTTAACCCAGTTCGTTTCAGCTAGTTCGGTTTTCCATTTTCTGTAGCCAGCGAAAACTTGGGAACACTTGGGAACAATAAGCCCGCCACCTTCTCTACAGCACGTTTTTGCGACTCGGGTATCGCGTGAGTGTAGATATTGCGAAAGCGAAATTCGGACTCTGAAGCTTGCCAGTCAGCACGAAGTAAAGGATAATCTCAATGTAAGGCCCTTTTATGGGGCAAGGAGAATTCGATGCTGCATTCCACAGTGACCAGGAAAGGACAGACGACCATTCCGGGCAAGATTCGCAAAGCGTTGCGAATCAAGCCGGGCGACACGCTGGAGTATGTAGTGCAGGGGAACCATGCGACCATCCGCGTGCACCCAGGTACGCGGTCACTCAGGGGCGTGCTCGCCAGCAAGAAAGGTAAGGGCATGTCATTCGCCCAGATCCGCGAGGCCGCTGCAACCGCCGCCCGCCGTCGCGAGCGCATCCGGTGAGCAAGCGAAGGCTCGTAGATACCAATCTGATCGTTCGCTATCTCGTACAAGATCATGAAAAGCATGCCAAGGCCGCTGGAAGACTGTTCGAGGCTTGCGACCGCGGCGACTTAGTGGTTGTGCTGTTACCGGCGGTTCTAGCAGAGTGCGTGTTTGTGCTCGATTCCTTCTATGAGCATCCGCGTGGAGCCATCGCCTCGGCACTTGGCACCCTTATCTCTAGCCCTGGCGTTGAAATCGATAAGGCGGCGATTCATCTCGATGCCCTGGAACGCTATCGAAAAACCAAGGTTCATTTTGTCGACTGCCTGATCGCTGCAACGGCTTCGGCCGAAGACACGCCGGTGGCCACCTTCGATCAGGATTTTCGAAGATTCACAGACGTGCGCGTCGAAATCCACTAGCTTCCTCTTCTGACTACCGCAATCAATCCTGCCGGGCCGACTCTTAAACCTGCAATTCCACTTACAAAAGGCGAGACTCGGATACTCCTGCGGATGTGCCATGAATGCAAATCGAGGACCAGAGAGACGCAAAACGCACACCAGCGCTTCGGAACCGTCGAATTCACAAAGCGCATGAAAGACACGACGACTCGCGTTCGAGTCTATGCGGACCGAGTCATCGTCGACCCTCCGAAAGACGAACGTGGTCAGGCGGCCGCCCATTTGATCTCTTTTATTGGTGGGGACTCGGAGATCGGGGCGTTGTGGGCAGGAGTGACCGAAGGGGCGTTGTTTCAGATTCATCTGCCGTACCGCTCGTCTCTGGCGGCATCCTTGGGTCTCGATGCTCAATGCTTTCGCGGCCGTATAGCGGTCTCAAACCGGGAACGACCCGTCCGACACCTAGTGACTATTTCGTCGGATCTGGCCAAGACCAAGCCCGGCGTGGACCGAGAGACAGAACGAACCATTCTTTGCGACGACGATCCCACTTTCGTTCTCTATCGTGTGGCGTCTCGATTCGGTTTGCCAGTCGTATCTGAGTGGGCGCCGTGGTTCATGAGGGAACTCAAAACAAGGAAGGCGATCCGGCCTTTGCTCGGCCTGGGATGCTCGCCCGTATTGGTGAGTGGTGAAAAGGCCACCTTCCTAAAATGGATCGGCAAGGCCCTGAAGGAAGGCTCGCTGCGGATTCCCGACGAGAATGGTTCGATCACTTGGACGCTGCCACCGACGTTCCTGGAGGCACCGCACCTGAAATCAGACGAGGGTGAGCAACACGGCCCTCATCACCGCTGAGAATTAAGAACAGTTCCCTCGCTCCCCGCAACAACTATGAGGATCAGATCATGCAACTCCCCAAAGACCTTAACGAATACCTGCGTTCGCGCGCCCCGAACTGGCAGAGCGAATTCTTCGGAGCTATCCACCGCTTCACGGAATCGATGACCCAGAATCGCCACTCATCGGACAGCTGTTGCGCAAGCCGTTCCCCGCTCAGAGCCTGGCGATTATGGGAGTCGCCAAGCGGTGGAACGGCCTCGCTGGTCACACCGTTTGCCGCCCAGGTACATAGAGGGCTAAAGGGGCAGCCCAAGTCCGGCACTAAAGAGCCTCTTTTTCACTCACCCATTCCCATTCGAGCTTGTCCTCGGCATCGAATCTCTCATCGATCGACGCTAGCATATGATCTAGATCCTTATGCAATTCGTTCGCAGCCCTCGCGCGCTCCCGAGGGTCATCGGCCTCCCTTGCGCAGCGAAGATGTTTTCGATGAGACCGCACCGCCTCGGCGAACTTGCCCATAGAAACCTCCTCGTCCTTTCTCCAGCGGCAGCCGGCCGAGGATCCGCCCCAGGCCAACTCACCCGTGATGCTTCCGAGCGCCAGAGCAAGCAGACCTGCCAATTTTTCCAGTTTTCGCTCGCGCATTTAGAGCCGAGCGGCGAGGCGATCTGGCTCCTCAAAGAAACGCGCAGTTAGCGCCCCAAACACGGCGCCGGCAACGTGGGCAGCGTAGGCCACACCGCCAGTCTGGGCCTGCGCCACCACCGATCCCAAATTGAAAAGCTGGGTAACGAACCAAAAT
>Ga0187782_10000035_pt1 | contig 71453 bp, 81 predicted proteins | sample 0715_SJ02_MP15_2_FD_132454 | JGI IMG/M metagenome (GOLD analysis project Ga0187782, IMG submission 132454) | Tropical peat soil microbial communities from peatlands in Department of Meta, Colombia - 0715_SJ02_MP15_20_MG | ecosystem: Environmental > Terrestrial > Soil > Wetlands > Peat | place... | reverse complement strand
GTTCCTCGACATCGAGACGACGGGCCTTTCACCGTACGGCGGGATCGTCACCGTGGTCACGGTGCACGGCGGCGGGACGACCCGCACGTTCGTCGCGGGGGACGACCTCGAGGAGCTCCCCGCCTTCCTCGCTCGGTACCGGGTCCTCGTCACGTTCAACGGAAGCCGATTCGATGTGCCGTTCCTGCTCGCGTCGTTCCCCCAGATGATCCTCCCGCCCGCCCACATCGACCTACGGTTCCTACTCTACCGGATCGGGCACGCGGGCGGCCTCAAGCGAATCGAGCAGCGTCTCGGTCTGGGGGACCGGTCCGGAGTCGAGGGGATCGACGGGCTCGAAGCCGTCCGCCTCTGGCAGGAGTACCGTCGCGGGAGCGCGACCGCGCTCGACCGGCTCGTCCGGTACAATCGGGCCGACACGGTCAACCTCGAACCGCTCCTCAAGTTCACAACGACCGAACTCGAGCGTCGGGTGTTCCCGTCGTCCGGGACGGGACCCCGCCCGGTCTAGGGAGCGCGATGGCGTCTCGGCCGGAGGTCACGGTGATCGTAGGCGCGTACTCCCGCGAGCGGTTCCTCCCATTCGCCCTTCGCTCGATGCTCGCCCAGACGCTCCCGCGCGACCGGTTCGAAGTCGTCGTGGTCAAGAACTTCCGTTCGACCGAACACGACCGGGCGCTCGCGGAGGCCGGGGCCGCCGTCCTCTACAGCGAGGAGCGGCGGATCGGTCGGTGGTTGCGACCCGCAATCCAAGCTTCGCGCGCGCCGATTCTTGCGTTCTGCGACGACGACGACGAGTTCGAACCCGACCGCTTGGAGCAGCTCCTCGAGGTGTTCCGCTCGCACCCCGACCTCGGCTTCTACCGCAACCGAGTTCGCGTGATCGATATCGACGGTCGTCCGATTCCGGAAGACCTGTGGCGGGAGCACGAGCGAGATTCCGAGCTCGACACCCTCGGGCCCGTGTACCGCCCGAGGGGAGCGAGCGCCGACCTCCTCGACATCGCCACGCGACGAACCCAGGCGACGTTCGGTTCGAGCACCATGGCCATCCGCCGCGAGCTGCTCGACGGGGAGTTCGGCGACGCGTTCGTCCGGACGCAACTCCCGGACCTCTTTTTCTTCCTCGCGGGAGCGCTCTCCTCGTGTGGGGTCTATCTCGACGACCGCCGGCTCACCCGGTACCGCTACTACGGCGGGAACGTGACGCGCGAGGTCGGTTGGCTCCGGGAGGCCGCGGAGAGCGAGCGCGACATGGCGCACCTCGCCGAGTCCCACGGCCGGCCCGATTTCGCGCGCTGGCTTTCGGCTCGCGCCATCAACCACGAGCGACTGTTCTTGAGCGGCTCGCTGGTCGCGCGCGTCGGCTCGGAGGCGGCCCGACGGGAGGTGGCGCATCGCACCGCCGAATACCTTCGCTTCCTCGACGGCCACCCCGAAGAGCGTTCGTGGACGCTCGATAGCTGGGCCGCGCCGATCTACGGGCTTTCCTTCCTGGTCGCCCCGTCGATCATCGGTCGGGTCGCCCGCGCCCGGATCGCGGCCCGGACGGTGCACTAACGAACTACTGCGCCGGCCGACGCGCAGGCGGCAGGCGGAATCGATCGCCGGCGGGCGGTGGCGGGATCGGCCAGTCGGCCGGTGGCGTCGCGCGTCGAACTCGTTCGGCCGCGAGCCGACAGTAGTCGTGCGACGAATCGATGTGCAGATAGTGCCGGCCGAGTCGACGCGCGACCGCGGCGACGGTTCCGGTTCCACCGAACATGTCGAGCACGAGGTTCCCCCGGTAACTGTAGAACTTCACGAGCCGCTCGATCAGCTCCTCGGGGAACGGCGCCGGATGCCAGTTGCGCTTCCGTTCGGGTGGGATCGGCCAGAAGCCGTCCGAGAATCGCTCGAACTCCCGGGCGGAGATATCGACCGCGCGCGGGTCGCCCGGAAGTCGCCACTGGCCTTTCGAGAAGACGAGCACGTACTCCCACGACGGGATGATGTGCGGGTTCGACGGGCTTCGCCAGCTCCCCCACGCCGTACGCCGGCCCATCGTCTGCTTGTACCAGATGACTTCGGTCCGCATGATGTAGCCGAGCTCGCGCAGGTCGCGGGAAAGGTCGTGGTGGATCGGCCGGAAGTTCTTGATCGAGGTCGGCGCAACGTTGAGGACGAACCGACCGCCCGGCACGAGTACCCGGTGCAGCGCGGTCCAGACGCCCTTCAGCCAGTGGAGGTACTCGTCGGGCGGCAGGTCGTCGGTGTACCCTCGGTAGGGGATTCGAACGTTGTAGGGGGGACTGGTGATCGCAAGCTCGACGACCTCGGCAGGGAGTCGGTCGAGCACCTCGCGTGCATCCCCCTCGACGATTCGGTCGCGGAATCGGGAGAGCGCGGACGTCGACCGTGAGCGCTCCGCCATCGACCCGGCGGACCGACCGGCGGTCTATGAACGTTGGCCCGGCGCCCCGGGCGGGCCCGTGGCGCCGGTCGGCCGGATGCCGGCCTCGTCGGCGACCCGATCGGCGATGGCGAACGCCGCGGTGGCGGCGGGCGACGGAGCGTTCAGCACGTGCAACGACCGGGGCCCGGTCACCAACACGAAGTCATCCTCCAGCGTGCCGTCGGGGCGGACCGCCTGGGCCCGAACGCCCGACGTGTGCTCGACGAGGTCCCGCTCCTCGACCACCGGCCATAGGCGTCGTACGGCCTCGACGAACTCCGCTGGGCTCCACGATTTCAGCCACTCTCGGGCGGCGTAGACTCCGTAGCGACGCGCGAGGCCCACGGTGCCGGGGAACAGCGCCATCTGCGCGAGCTCGGCCAGAGTCCATTGGCCACCCCGGTACCCCTCCCGCGAGAGCGCGAGCGCGGCATTCGGCCCCGCGAGCAGCTTCCCGTCCACGGTCGGTGTGAGGTGCACCCCGAGGAACGGAAGGTCCGGGTCCGGGACGGGGTAGACCAGGCACGGAATCCGGGGGCGCAGCCGCTCGCTCAAACCGTAGAAGTCGCCCCGGAACGGGACGATCCGGACGGGCGGGCGAACCCCCATCGCCTCAGCGATGAGGTCCGACTGAAGACCCGCGCAGTTGATCACGTACCCGGCCCGGACCTCGCCGTTCAGCGTGTCGAGCCGCCACAGGCTCCCGTCGAAGTGCGCCGAGCGCACGCCGGTCGACAGTTGGGTCTCGACGCCGTCCGCCGCGAGGAGCTCGGCGATCCGCCGGGCGATCGTTGGATAGTCGGTGATCGCTGCGGACGGGACCTCCACCGCGGCCGCGCCGACGATACCGGGGAGTCGTGCCTCGAGCTCGCCCGAGGCGAGCCGGCGCACGTCGTGGACTCCGTTCGCGCGCGCCTTCTCCTCAATCGAGTCGAGCGCCGGGATTTCCCCCGGGTTCGCGGCGATGATCAGCTTGCCGATGCGGACGCACGGGATGCCCTCCCGCGTCGCGAAGTCGATGAGACGCGCCCGCCCCTCGAGGCAGAGCCGGGCCTTGAGCGAGCCCGGCCGGTAGTAAACCCCCGAATGGACGACCCCGCTGTTGTGCCCCGATTGGTGGGCGGCGACGGTCGCCTCCTTTTCGAGCACGACGACCGACGAACCCGGCCGTCGCGCACGGACCGATCGGGCGGTCGCGAGTCCGACCATTCCCGCGCCGACGACGGCGAAGTCGAACGCTGCGTCCATTCGGTCAACCCCCGGACACATCAAGCGTATAATCTCCCCGGACAGACACCCGACCGATTCTTATGCCAGTCCGCATCGCGGTACCGGTCGAGGTTACTCCTGGCGAGAAGCGCGTAGCCCTGACTCCCGACGTCGTCAAGGGGTTGACGAAATCCGGGGTCGAAGTGGCGGTCGAGTCGGGCGCGGGTGCCGGCTCGAGAAACCTCGACGAGGCGTACAGCGCGGTCGGGGCCCAGATCGTCTCGGACCGGTCGGCCCTCTTCGGGACCGCGGCCATCGTGCTCAAGGTTCAACCGCCGACCTCCGAGGAGATTGGCTGGATGAAGCCGGGCACGGTCGTGGTCGCCCAGATGAACGCGAGCCGCAACCTCGACGCGGTGACGAAGATGCGAGACGCGAAGCTGACCGCGTTCGCGCTCGAGCTACTGCCTCGGATCACCCGCGCGCAGAGCATGGACGTCCTTTCCTCCCAGGCGACCGTGGCGGGGTACGAGTGCGTGCTCATCGGTTCCAGCCTCTGCTCGAAGTTCCTTCCGATGCTGACGACCGCGGCGGTGACCATCCGGCCCGGTAAGGTTCTGGTCCTCGGAGCGGGGGTCGCTGGCCTGATGGCGATTGCCACGGCGAAGCGACTCGGGGCGGTCGTGGAGGCGTACGACGTTCGGCGCGCCGCGGGCGAGCAGGTCCGCAGCCTGGGCGCAAAGTTCCTCGAGCTCCAGATCAACGCCGAAGGCGGCGGTGGCTACGCCCGGGAACTGACCGACGAGGAGAAGAAGCAGGAGCAAGCGATGCTCGCGAAGGCCCTCGGGGAGGCGGACATCATCATCACCACCGCGGCGATTCCCGGACGCAAGGCCCCCATCCTCGTCCGGAAGGAGAACGTCACGGCGATGCGGCCCGGCGCGGTCGTGGTCGACCTCGCCGCCGAGAGCGGCGGGAACTGCGAGCTCACGAAGCCCGGCGAGAACGTCATGGTGGGCGCCGTGACGGTCGCGGGCCCACTCAATCTCCCGAGTCGGGCGCCGCTCAGCGCGAGCCAAATGTATGCGAAGAACCTCGAGTCGTTCCTGACCCTCCTCATTTCGAAGGAGAAGGGACTCACCACCGACTATTCGGACGAGATCCTCGCCGCGAGCCTTCTGTGCAAGGACGGAGCGGTAACCCACAAGCCGACCGCCGACCTGCTCGCACCGAAGGGGGCGGCGTAGATGGCGGCCGACCTCTGGACGGCGCTGTTCATCGCGCTCCTCACGATCTTCACCGGTTACGAGGTCATCAGCCGCGTACCGGTCCTGCTCCACACCCCGCTGATGAGCGGGTCGAACTTCATTCACGGGATCGTGTTGGTCGGAGGGATCGTCGCCCTCGGTCTCGCCAACAACACTCCCGAGCTGATCATCGGATTCATCGCGACCGTGATGGGTGCGATGAACGTCACGGGCGGCTACGCCGTGACGGAGCGGATCCTCGAGATGTTTGACCGCTCCGCCAAGAAGAAGGGAGGGAAACCATGAGCTTCCCGGTCTCGGACGTCGTGGATGCCATCTACGCCATCGCGGTCCTGATTTTCATCCTCGGCCTCAAGGCGTTGAGCTCACCCGAGACCGCCCGTCGAGGGATCGTCTACGCCGGCATCGCCATGCTCGTCGCCGTCGCCGTGACGTTCCTCACGTTCTTCAACTCGAGCAGTTCGAGCTGGAGCTTCGGAATCTCGCTCCCCGTCAACCTCGGCCTGATCTTCCTCGGCATCGCGGTCGGTGGATTTGGTGGCTACTACTGGGCGCGGGTCGTCAAGATGACGGCGATGCCCCAGATGGTCGCCATGTTCAACGGGATGGGAGGCGGGGCGGCCGCGGCGATCGCGGCCGTCGAGCTCCTCACGTCGGTCTCCAACCGCATCACGGGGGGCCTCTCGATCGCGGGGGGGATCATCGGGGCGATTTCGATCTCGGGCAGCATCATCGCGTTCCTCAAGCTCCAGGGGTGGATGCCGTCGAAGGCGATCGTCCTTCCGGCGCGTCAGTACGTCAACACCGCGATTCTGATCGTCGCGGTCGCGTGCGGGGTCCTCACGCTCTGGACGCTGAACATCTTCTGGCTGACGCCGTTCTACATCCTGCTCTGCCTCTATGGGATTCTCCTCACGATCCCGATCGGCGGGGCGGATATGCCGGTCGTCATCAGCTTGTTCAACGCCCTGACGGGCATCGCGGTCGCGCTCGACGGCTTTGCGCTCGTGAACGGTCCGCTCGGCGATGCCGGCTATGGGATGGTGATCGCGGGCATGCTGGTCGGGGCTTCCGGTTCGCTCCTCACGTTCCTCATGGCGAAGGCGATGAACCGGTCGATCTCGAACGTCTTCTTCAGCGCCTTCGGCGCGGTCGAGGAGACGGGCACCCAGATGAAGGGGTCGCTGAAGCCGATCGAGGCGTCCGACGTCGCGGTCCTGATGGAGTACGCGAACCAGGTGATCATCGCGCCCGGCTACGGGATGGCCGTCGCCCAGGCCCAGGGGAAGGTCAAGGAACTCGCCGACCTGCTCGAGGCGCGTGGGGTCACCGTGAAGTTCGCGATCCACCCGGTGGCTGGGCGCATGCCGGGCCACATGAACGTGCTGCTCGCCGAGGCCGGGATCTCGTACGACAAGCTGTTCGACCGGGACGAGATCAACGCCGAGTTCCCGAACACGGACGTGGTCCTCGTCATCGGAGCGAACGACGTGGTGAACCCGGCGGCGCACCGGCAGGGAAGCCCGATTTACGGGATGCCGATCCTGGACGTCGAGAACGCGAAGAACGTCATCGTCAACAAGCGCGGGAAGGGCAAGGGATTCGCGGGGATCGAGAACGACCTCTTCTACCGCGACAACACCCACATGCTCTACGGGGACGCCCAGAAGGCCATCGGAGAACTCGTCAGCGCCCTCAAGAAGTAGACGACGCCGAGCGGTCGGGGGCGGGGGGCTGGGTCCCCCGCCGGGCCGCGCGCTCCTCCCGCCAGAGATCGACGAACAGCGCGAGCAAGAGGCCGGTCAGGACAACGTCGAAGACCATGGACGGCCAGGTGATGCCGTCGTCCCAGGCCCACACATTGAGCGCCAGGTCGTAGTTGAGCGACCCAACGAAGGCGACCGACCAGAGCCACCAGCGGGCCCGGGCGCCCGCGAGCGCGACGGGCAGGAGCCAGACCAGGATGTTGAACGACAGGAAGGGCGTGAGGAGGGTGAACCCGACCAGGACGATCGACGCCGCCCGCACCTGGGAGCGCACCCAGAAGAACACCGCGAGCACGAGCGCGACGGTGGCGACGACCTGAACGCCCTCGACCACGACGCTGCTCGGGAGCCAGTTCTGGAACAGGAGGATCCCGTAGAAATTGAGGGAGAACGACCGACGCCCCAGCTGCTGCAGGAACACCGGGCCCAGGAAATCGTCGCCCCAGCGCGCGTACGAAACCCCCGTGACCGCCGCGAAGACGAGGAGCCCCGCCGCGAACGACAGGTAGCGCCGTCGCGGGAACGAGCCGGTCTGGCCGAGGACGGGGAGAAGGTTCGGGAACCGGGCCGTCGAGAGGAATCCCCCGACCATGGCGGCGAGGAGTTCGCTCCGGCCGGCCAGGTAGAGGGAGAGCAGGACCGTGGCCGGCACGATGGCGTTCGTGGCTCCATCGATCTGGCTCGACACGAGCGGGATGAGAAGGACCGACGTCGCCACGAACACCGTGACGTACTGCCGGTCGTCGCCGCCGGCCAGCCAGGCGAGCGGCAGGATCGACAGGGCCACCGCACCCCAGACTAGGTAGATCCCGGGGAGTCCCCCGAAGCTTCCGATCGCGCTCAGGAGCACCGCCGCGAAGCCGTACGGGATCTCGAGGTGGCCGCCGCAGTCCGAAACCTTGAAGGGGTCGAGTCCCGCCCAGAACGCCTTGCCCGAGTTGAGGACGCCGATCGGGTCGCTGACACCGGGAGGGTGGCAGCCGTACTGTCCGCTCAGGATCCCGTAGGCGCTCACGCCGGCGAACGCGATGGCCGCCGCCACGAGCAGCGGTTGCCAATCGAGCCAGCGAAGGTCGTCGCGTCCCGACAATCGGTGCAGGGCCCGGAGCACCGCGGGGCGCAGACGGGCGCCCCACGGGGTTCGGTACAGAAGCACGAGAAGGTTCACGGCCGACAGAGCGGCGAATACGCCCCACGTGACGGCGTTGAACCATTCCACCATGAACGGCCGGGGGCGGCGAGCGGGGTCTCGCTATTTCAGGGCTTGCAGCAAGATGCCGAGCGCCGAGAGTCTACCGGCGCAACTCGGTCGCGCGCCGAACGCCGGCTCCTGCCGTAGATGCAAAAAGGGTCAATCGTTTCGCGGGCGTGCCGAATCGATCGTGAGGTGATTCAACTCCACCATGTCCGCATCTTCGCCCGCGTCGAAGACCCGAACGATGGCGTCGCTCCGAGTGAACGGCGTGGACCGGTCGGTGGCCCTCGAGCCGGACCGCCATCTCCTCTACGTCCTTCGGGAAGAGCTCGGGCTCACCGGGACCAAGTACGGTTGCGGCGAGGGCGAGTGCGGCGCCTGCACGGTCCTCCTCGACGGCGCGGCCGCGCGCGCCTGCCAGACCCGGATCGGGGAGGCGGTGGGCCGGTCGGTCACCACGATCGAGGGCCTCGCGAGCGGCGAGGGTCTGCACCCGGTGCAGCAGGCGTTCATCGATGCGGGCGCCTTCCAATGCGGCTTCTGCACGCCCGGAATGGTCGTGGCCACGGCGGCGCTGCTGTCGCGCAACCCCCGGCCGAGCGACGCGGAGGTCCGAGCGGCGCTCGACGGGAATCTGTGCCGCTGCGGAGGCTATCTCCGGATTCTCGACGCGGTCGAGCGGGCGTCCCAGCGCCTCGGGAACCCGGGAGGGTCGACGCGATGAGCGCCGCGTCGAAGACGATTCCGTTCGACCTCCTGCCCCCGGGGGAACGGCCGTATTTCGACCGATGGGGCAACGGGCTCGTGGTCGTCCTGCCGGCGCGACGTCCGGGCCCGTCCGGTTGGGGTGCGGGAGGTCCCCCTCATGGAGGTGCCTGGGTGCACGTCGGCGAGGACGGGAAGGCGCGGGCCTTCACCGGCAAGGTGGAGGTCGGACAGGGTACACGTACCGCGCTCTGTCTCATCGTGGCGGAGGAACTCCGGCTTCCGCTTTCTTCGGTCGAGCTCACCATGGGCGACACGGACGTCTGCCCGTGGGACATGGGCACCTTCGGCAGCCGTTCGATGCCCGACGCCGCCCAGCATCTGCGCTCGACCGGGGCCGCGGCCCGAACGGTGCTGGTCGGCCTCGCGGCGACCAAGCTCGGAGTAGCGCCGGCGAACGTCGAGCTCGAGGGAGGAGTCGCCCGAATCCGCGGATCCGGAACGATCGCCTCGGTCGGCTATGGCGAACTCGTGGCCGGGCTCCGACGCCTCGAGTTCGTCGCCCCCGACACCCGACCGACCCCCCCGACCGAGTGGACGCAAGCTGGCCACCCGGCCCGCGACGTGGCGACCCGGGACATCGTGACCGGCGCGCGCGAGTACACCTCGGACCTGCATCTTCCCGGGATGCTGCACGGGAAGCTTCTGTTCCCGCCGGCGTACGGGTCTCGTCTGCGTCGTGTCGACCTCGCGAGAGCGCGTGCGATGCCGGGAGTGGTGGCGGTCCACGAAGGAGAACTCGTTGCGGTCGCGGCCCCCACCCTTCTCGGAGCGATCGCGGCGGTGAAGGCGGTCCGGGCCGAATGGGAACCGACCCCCCAGCCTTCCGAAGCGGAGGTCGTCGACTATCTCCGTCAGCATCCGGCCGAAGGGGAGGATTTCTGGGACGTGATTCACCACGAGGCGGGCGATGTCGCCGCGGCCCGGGTCGACGCGCCGATTACGCTCGAGGGAACGTACACGACGGCCTACATCGCCCACGCTCCGCTCGAGACGCACGCGGTCCTCGCCTCCTGGGACGGAGACCGACTCACGGTTCGCATCGGCACCCAAACCCCCTTCCGGGCGCGCGAGGCGATCTCCGACGAGCTCGGCATTCCTCCCGCGAAGGTGCACGTGATCGTACCACCGACCGGGTCCGGGTTTGGCGGGAAGCATGCCGCCGAGCTCGCCGTCGCGGCGGCCCGCCTCGCGAAGGCGGCCGGAGCTCCGGTGCGCATCGCGTTCAGCCGGGAAGAGGAGTTCACGCAGGCGTACTTCCGACCCCTTGCGTTGATCGACGTACGCTCGGCGGCGGACCGCGATGGGAGCCTCCGGTCCTGGGAGTTCCATGTACTGAACGCCGGGTCCGCGGCCGCTCGCACCCCGTACCGTGTGCCCAACCAGAAGATCGACAACCAGCCCACGGAATCCCCGCTCGCGCAAGCATCGTATCGGGCGCTGGCGGCCACGGCGAACAATTTTGCCCGGGAGTCGCACATCGACGAGCTCGCGGCCCACGTCGGCGCGGACCCGGTCGACTATCGCCTTCGCCAGCTCGCCGACGGCCGACTCGCCGAGGTCCTTCGGGCGGTGGCGAAGAAGGTAGGATGGGACCCCCGGCCATCGTCCGCCGGGGGACGGCCCGACCGGCGCGGCCGCGGTATCGCGGTCGGCCTCGAGAAAGGTGGCCGGGTCGCGACGTTCGCCGAGGTCCACGTCGGGGACGACGGTCACCTCGAGTTGGTGCGGCTGGTGAGCGGGTTTGAGTGCGGCGCGATCGTGCACCCCTCGAACCTGCGGAGCCAGGTCGAGGGCGGTGCGGTGATGGCCCTCGGGGGCGCCCTCTACGAAACGATCCACTTCGAGGGCGGCCGAGTCCTGAACCCCCGATTCTCCGAGTACCGAGTACCGCGGTTCCGTGACATTCCGCCGATCGAGGTGGTCCTGCTGGACCGTCCGGACCTTCCGTCCGAGGGAGGCGGCGAGACGCCCCTCATCGGGGTTGCCCCCGCGATCGCGAACGCTGTGTTCGACGCGGTGGGCGTTCGCCTGCGGTCGTTGCCGCTCGCGCCCGACGGCACCGTGCCGCTAGCCCCCAACGGATGACCGGCTCGGGACCCGACCCGCGCGGCTCGTCCGGAGGAACTCCGACCCGTTCGGCATGGAGTCCCAGCGCGATTGTAGGACGGCTACCGGAGCGCGGGGGAGTTCGATCGACGCCGCGGACCGCCCTCGAGCCCGGATCCTACGCGGCGAAGACCACGGCCGCGACGCCGGTGGATACGATGAACGCGAGGCTGCCCCAGAACGCCCATCGCCAGACGCCGCGGGACGCGTGCTCCCCCATCACCTGCTGGTCCGAGCTCAATGTCCCGACGAAGATTCCCGGAACGATGAGGACGAAGACGAGCGCGACCATAAGGGCGAGGACCAGGGTGACGAGCTTCGGGAACAATAGCGGGACGAACACCGCGGGAACGCTTTCGACGATGTAGATCCACCGGGTCGCTCGGGGCGATAGACCGAGCGCCTCGGTCACGCCCCACGCGCTCCCGAGGGAGATCACCACGAGCGCGAGGAACGCCGCCGCCACCAGTCCGATCCCGAGCACATACGTCCCGTACTGACCGAGGCCGGAGGCGAGGGCCGACGAGAACTCAGCGGCCGTAGCGAAGTTGAACGAGCTCGAAAGACCGGCTCCGATCATCACCACCACGACCATCAGGAGCTCGCTCACGATCGCGCCGAGGAAGGTCGACTGACGTGAGATGGCGACCGAGGTCTCCTTCTCGGCAGTGGCCGACGACTGGAAGAACAGCATGAACGGCATCACCACGGCCCCCGCGTTCGCCGCGAGCAAGAGGACGAAGGTCGACGAGGAGGCGACGCCGATCGGCGAATAGGGGAGCAAGCCGCGGTGGAGCACGACGACGGCGAGGGAGACGACCACCCCGGCCGAGATACCGATGAGGACGCGCTCGGTCCAGGCGTACTTTCCCTGCGTGACGATCCCGATGTGCGCCAGGAAGGCGATCGGGAGCGAGACCACCGGGGGAATTCCGAATAAGCTCAGTCCGAGCGCGATCCCCGCGTACTCGGCGACGTACGTCGCCACATCGCCGGCCGCCATCGACAGGGCGACGGTGGAGGCGAGCCGGGGACGGTACCGGGAGCGCGTGAGTTCCCCCAACCCCTTCCGCGTGACCGCACCGAGTCGTCCGGACGCCTCTTGGATGAAGAACAAGGGGACGGTCAGGGCGACCAGGAACCAGATGAGGTCGTAGCGGAAGGTCGCGCCGGTGGCGAGCGCGGTCAGGATGCTCGCCGCGTCGACGTCGGCGATCATCACGAGCCAGGCAGGCCCTCCCCGCCACCGCCGCGGCGCGCGGAGGTGGGCGGAAATCGCGGGAAGGGTCAGGCTCCCGCGGTTCGGCGAACTCGACGACCCGCCTGCGTCCACCATGAGCTGGGGGCCGGAACCCCGAAGCCCTTTAACCCTCGCCGTCCAGCGTCGTTGAGTCGCCGTACCGGGCCGTTATGATGTCCCCCGGAGTGGCGCTCGCGGAGCGAGCTTCCATGACGGTCACGCCTCGGAAACGCCGTTCCGCGGCCCGAAGGAAGCGCCATCATCGCGCTCGCCTTTTGCGGGTCGCGGCCCGCCGGCGTCGCCCCCGATAGGCCCAGCCTGCGGAGAACCTTCGGGTCGCGCCCCGGGCCCAGCGGCTCTACGCCTTCAGCGGTCCGCGGGCTCGTGCGAATGCATCCGGACCTGTCGGTCGGTCTTCGCGACGGTCTCCGGTTCGACCCCTCGATTGATCGTCACCTCGTTGATGATGACGAGCATCTCCAGAGCCATCAGGAGGTTCGAGACGACCCGCTGGGCGGAGACCGCGAGCCGGCGGTCGGAGACGTGGCGCGCGATTGAGTCGCCGAGCTGATAGTTGGCGGGGAGGGACTCGTCGATCTCGTTCAGCGCGGTATTCGCGTCCACGACCGACATTTGGGAGAAGGCGTCCATCGTGCGGTCGAGCAGTTGCTCGACGTGCGCGATGAGGGCGACCAGCTCGGCGAGGGCCGGCTTCGGGAGGTGCTGGAGCCCGGGCAGGTTGTCGTTGAGCTCGCGGATGACTCCCGAAACGAGGTCGCCGGTGACTTCGAGAACCTTCGAGACGAGGCGGGAACCGATCTGATAGTGGTGGCTCTCGACCCCGATATCGCGCGCCACTTGAAAGTCGTCCGACGAGAGGAGCAGCTGCCGGACCATGAGGAGGTAGAACCGGTCGATCTCGTCCTCCATCGCCGCGAGCGGCTGCAGCGCGGTGCGGTTCCCCCCCTCGAGGACGGCTCGACACGTCTCGAGCTCCGTCCGCAGCATCCGGACGACCTGACTCATGAGGCGCTGGAACTGGTATTTCCCCGGGTCGACGAAGTTCTGGACCTCGACCTCGCCGGACTCTTCCTCGACCACCGTCATTCCGAGGACGTGAGCGACCGTCCGACGGACCTCTTGGCGTTGGTCGGAGGTGAGCCCCGAGCGTGACGTCACGAGGATTTGGTCTTGGCCGGTGATATAGGCCCCGATGAGGAGGCGCGCGAGGAGCTTCGGGGGCGCCCCCGAAGCGTCGACCCGGAGGAGCTTCTGGTGCCGTTCGGGGCTCGTCTCCGCGTTCGCCGGGCTGATCTCGAGCCGTCCTCCGCCCAGGTCCCGGAACCGCAAGGTGTCGCCGGTCTGGAGGTTCATCGAGTCGGTCCACGCCTTCGGTAGCGTCACCGAAAGGGAGGACGAGCCGGTCCGTTGGACGCGACGGGTGAACCCGGGGACGGCCGCGGCCTCCTCGCGTTCCTTACGCGCCCGGGGCATCGACCCCCCATCGCCCCCGGCTCATTAACGGTCCGTGCGGGCGCCGCCGCGCCGCCCGGGGGCCGTTCTCTTCTCCATACTCTCCTTACGCAAGGGACCGTACCCGCATCACTACCCACCCCCTTTCCCTTCTCCAGAGGCAGCCTATGCGAGACGGCGAAGAGTTTCGAGTGTTCGACCGAGAGAGCTGGCAGCGGAAAGTGCGACCTCCGACCTGGTTCCAACGGGAGGAGATCGAGAAGCACGCCCTGCGGAACGACGAGCTGAAGCCCAAGGAGTTGTGAACATGGCGTTCATCGATTTCCTGGCGCTCCAGGAAGGGTTCCTACTGATCGCTACGGTGGTCGTAGGGTTCGTCGGATTGTCCGTGTGGTGGGCGATGCGCCTGAACGATGCGGCGGGCGTGAAGAGCGCGCTGAAGAGCGGAGCTGTTCCGGTCGGCGCCCTGGGCGCGGTCGCTACCACCCTCGCGGTATGGGCCGAAACCACCTGGCCGTTCCCGGCCATTCCCGGAACCGACCTGGCGTCCTACAACATCTTGTTCACGGACGTCTACCTGCTCTTCGGCCTCACCCTGTTGATCCTCGCGGCCACGATGGCGTTCAACCTGAAGCTCGCGTATGCGGGCCTGTTCGCCTTTGTGGCGGGGGCCATCACGATGGGGTACGGCTGGAACGGCTACATCCTCCACATGACGAAGGAACCCCTCGAGACGTTCCTCATGTACCTCGCGTTCGGCGGTGTCGGGATCTTCTCGTTCCCCGCGACCCTCATGACCGACCACTTCCTCGCGCACCCCGACGGGACCGCGTTCGCCTTCGGCACCACCGCCCCGGTGGCCCGGAGCCGACCTAGCTTCCAGGGCGCGAGCCGGGCGGTTCAGCCCGTCGTCCCCGGGTCCAACCCGGAGTCGACCGAAGCGGCGGAGCCGACCTTCCGCGCGAAGTTCCACCTGCCGGCCTACGTGACCGCCTACACGGGGTTCTTCCTCTTTGTGGTCGGGCTCGCGGGCTACGCGGCGTTCGCCTACCTGCTCGCGACGCTCCCGGGACACCTCATCAGTGCCCCGTAGACGGAGCCCGAGCAACAACGCGGAAGCGGAGCGAGAGAACGACGAACGGCTGCCTCGGGACGGGAGGGGGCCTCCCCCTCCCCGGGTTCCCGCACCCGTCCGGGTGAGGGGGCTCGGGTAGGGGAGGTGTTGCCCCGACCCGTCCCGGGGAGGAGAACGAACCGACCATGGGGACCTCGGACGTCTGGTACGGCGTGCTCACGAGTCTCGAGGACCAGTCGGAGCCCCGGATACGGGCCTCCGACCACCCCTTCTTTCGCGGCTTGACTCCCTCTTGGGTCGAAGCGGTCAGTCGCGGTTCGGACGACGCGATCTACGACGCGGGCGAGCTGATCGTCCGCGAGGGGGAGGTCGCGAACCGGCTTTATCTCGTGTTCCACGGCCAGATCTCGGTCGAGGTGAGCGGCCCTTCGGGCCGCCGATGGACGGTGCAGACGATCGGTCCGGGCGAGGTGCTCGATTGGTCGGCGGTTGTTCCGCCCCACGTATGGCGGTTCGACGGCCGGGCGCTCCAGGAGACCCGCGTCGTCTCGCTCGACGCGACGGTCTTGCGGCGTGCACTCGAAACCCATCCGGCCGACGGGTACCGGTTCCTTGCACGCCTTATCCCCATCCTGGGACGGCGCCTAGAGAACGCCCGGAACCGCCTGGTCGCGGCGACCGACGCCTAGCGGTCGAAGCCGAATTTGAGAGAGGTCTTATGATGCACGTGGCGAGTCGGGGCTTGTGCGTTTACTCATCCTCGCGGACGAGAGCCGGTCCCGCCGGTCGCTCGCTCATTTGTTCACCGAGCTGGGGCATACGGTCGCCGCCGTTCCGGTGGTCTCCGAGAGCCTCGCCCGTCTCCAGGGCGAACGATTCGACCTGGTCGTGGTCGAACTACGAACGCCTCGAGGCGATGCCATGAAGTTGCTGCGGGCCGCCCGGCGTCAGCAACCCGAGACGCCGATGGTCGTGGTATCGGGCTCGGACCGGGTCCGGGCTTCGGTACAAGAGCTCGGCCTGGCGCCGGTCACGTTCCTGCCCGAGCCGGTCGGTCCCGGACGGGTGGCCGCGGTTCTTCGCCGCGTCGAGGCCGCGCTCCCGGCCCAGCGGGCCGCGATTGCCGAAGCGGAGCTGCTCGCTCCCGCGCGCATGCCGGACGAGACCCATCCCGTGTCGCCCGCGGCCGTCCCCCACGAGCTCGGGGAGGGTCGTCTCACCGTCGGTCTTCCGAACGGCCCCGTGCAGAAAGTGCTGCGCATCGATGCCACGGACGCGCCGCCGAACCTCCTGGTACGACTGCTGGTCGGCAGCTACATCACGGGCCAGGATCAGGTCCTGATCACCGCCCGCCACGGCCTCACCGAGGCGCAGCGGAATGAGATTCACCACCTCGTCGACCGCACGCTCGGAATGAGCGTGGTCGGCGACTCCACCGAGGTGGTCGAGGTGCAGAACTTCATCGACCCCGGGAAGCACGAGCTTCCGCGTCTACTCCACCGGGTCGCTCAGATGCTCCGGACCGAGCTCGACGTCTGCCGGTCGGCCCTCCTCGGGAAGGGCCCGCCGCAGCTCGCCCTCATCGAGACGATCGAGGAGGAGATCGACCGGTTCTATCTGCTCATGGTCCGCCAGCTGTTGCTCTCCTCCGACAACCCCCGGATGGCCCGGAACATCGACGTGGAGAGCCACCACTTCCAGATCGGCTACCGCTTGGTGGCGAAGGTGCTCGAGATGACCGGGGACCTCATCCAGGGGATCGGGGTCGAGCTCCAGCGCAATCTTCCGGGGATGCGGCGCCTGCCGAATTCGATGCTCCACGAGTTCGTGACGCGGCTCGAGCGGCTCGACCATCTCCTCACCCGGACGATGGACGCGTTCGACCGGCTCTCCGTGATCGACGCGAACGCGACCCTCAACGTGATCGGCGAGATGCTCCCGAAGGACGCATCGTTCGGCCAGCGGATTTGCCACGCCATCCCGAATCGGAGAGTCGCGATTTCCGCCCAGCGGATCGCGAGCCATTTGGACATGGCGCTCGAGATGCTGATCATCATGAACGAGGTGACGATCAACCGATGCGTCGAGCCCGAGACCGTGGCCCGCATGGGCACGCGGGTGGCGACGGTCCCCCGCGCGGTCCCTCCCGCCCCCAAGCACGCCTCGTCGCGGACCTCGTGACCCGCGTCCTGAGTCGACCACCTTCCGGCGCATTCCCGGGGGGACGCCATTTATTCCGGGGCGGTGTTTGTCCGTCGTGGCCCGGCCGCTCAGCCTCACCGTCGTGCTCGTCATCGGGATCTTCGCCTTCCTCGGCGCAGCGCTCGCCTTCGCGGTCAGCTGCGACGGGGGCTACTCGCTGATCTTCCTCGGAGGCGCGGTGGGGTGCCTCGGCATGATCCTCTACCGGACCGGGGCTTGGGCGACGGTCATCCCGTTCGCGATCATCGTCCTGACCCTCGTCGGCGGCGGCTACTACGGCCAGACGGTGGCCGGCTGCGGGTTGTAGCTCACGCCGGCCGGTCCGCATGCCGGCGCGCGATGCGAGGGGGACCGCCCCATCGGCCCCGGTCGGTGCGCGCGGTCGGCGAAGAATCTATTCGCTTCGGTTGAGTGGGGGCGGCGATGTCCACGGGCACACCCCCCAAGACGTTTGTCTCCGACCTGCGACCCGGCCGGGTCGCGACCTTCGAGGCCACCGTGGCCCGGCTCGAGCCGATCCGGGAAGTGGACCAGCGCACCGGGGGCACGAAGCGAGTCCGCAACGGGATGTTGAAGGACGGCACGGGGGAGATATCGTTCGTGCTCTGGGGAGACGAGGTGGAACTGGTGGCCGAAGGGGACGCCATCCGAATCGTGGAGGGCTGGGTAAAGGACTACAAGGGCCGTCCTCAGGTCTCCCTCGGCCGAACGGGACGCATCGAGAGGCCGTGAGGCGAGGTTTCGCCTGCGCACGAGGAGGTGGACGAACCCGTTCACCGTCCGAAAGTTCCTAAACGCGAGGGATTGGAGCGTAGCGTGCCCCCGAAGGAAGACCCGCTCTCCCGCGTTCAGCATCGGAAGACGGGCGCGTACCTGTTCAACTATACTTGGGCGCTCCTCGACCGGAAGGACCGAACCCGGGAGGATGAGGAGGAGATGCTTCACGCGGCCCACGCCTCTCGCTATCACTGGGGAAAGGCCGGAACGGCGCTGCACACCTCGATCGGGGACTGGCAGATCTCCCGAGTGTACGCGACGCTCGGCCGCGCCGAGCCGGCGCTCTACCACGCCCGACGGGCGCTCGAGGTCACGCGACGGCACCGTTTCGGCCGGTTCTACCTCGCGTATGCCTACGAGGGATTGGCCCGCGCCGCATCCGTCGCCGGTGACCGTCGGACCCGCGACCGGTGCTTGCGCGAGGCCCGTCGGGTCGGGGCCCAGGTCCGCGACCGGGACGACCGGCGAATGCTCCTCGAGGACCTCGCGTCGATCCGTTGAGTCCCGGGGGCTCCATCACCCCTGGGGGTCCCGTCTCGGACCGCGGCCTCGGGGTTGCAGGAATTGCGCGGGAGCCCGCTTAAGAAGGTCGGCGAGAAGGTCGGAGAACCCTTTCGTGACCGGTTCGCCATGACCCGGAAGCAGGACCTCCACCTCGAGGGCCCGGAGGCGCTCGAGCGAACGGACCGCTTGCTCGAGGTTCGCCGCGTACTTGGGTGCCGGTAGCGTGAGTCGGCCGTTTCGCTCGATCACCGAGTCCCCCGAGAAGAGAATCTTGCGCTGGGGCTCGTAGAAGGCCACCTCGCCGGGCGTATGCCCCGGGAGGTGAACCACGGAGAGGGGCCCGACCCGGTCGCCGTCCGTAAGCCGCGTCGCGACGGTCGCCGAGCGCGGTCGCAAGAACCACCGCATCAGGAACGACATCGACGCTCGAGAACTTCCGTCCACGAACGGTGCATCGTCCGCGTGGCACGATATCGGGGCCTGCGCATGTTGGAGGAGGTACGCCGCACCGCCCCGGTGGTCGATGTGGTGATGGGTGAGGAGGACCCGGCGGACCTGCGAGAGCGGGACTCCAGCGTCCCGGAACGCTCGCACGACCGGCTGAGCCCCCCGCCGGAATCCAGTGTCGATGACAAAGGTCTCGCCACCCGCTCGGAACGTGTAGCAGTTCACGAACCCCGGAATGCGCCCGACCCCTTCGACGACGGCCTGGCCCGCGAGGGAAGAGGTTCCCGTCGCCATCTGGACCTCCGTCGGGACGGGGGAGTCCAGCCGAAAGCTCCCCAATCCGGGGTCCGAACGAGACGAACCGTTTAACCGTTAGGCCCGCTCGGTCAACCGGCGGGCGTCCCAGGCGATGAACCGCGAGGTTCGGGGACCCCGTCGCCACGCGGCGTCTCGGGGAAACTCGACCCGCAGTCGACGGAGGATCTCCGCGTGGACCTCCGTAGGGATTTGACCACCGCCCATCATCGTCGCGGCCCAGCGCGCCGCCCGCTCCTCCGAAGGCTCCCCCTCCGGGGAAGGCACTGTGACCACGCGCACCTCGTTCGGGCGCGCGATCTCCGAAAGCTCCTCGACCGAGTGGAAGTAGCGGGGGCCTCGCTCCGGGAGCGTGTAGCCGAGCTCAGCGGCGATCTCCCGGTACCGGGTTCGCCGCTCCCGCCAGGGTTCGGATGGGCGCTGTTCGAACCATCGGGGAAGTTGGACGACCACCCGACGACGGGCGACGCGGCCGAGCTCTCGGAGCATCGTCCGCGCGTCCGGGATCAGTTGGAGCACGTGCGCCATGAACGTCGCGTCCACCGCCCGGTCGGCGATCGGGAGCCAGAGGGCGTTCGCGCGCACCAACGCGGAAACGCCCTTCGTCCGCGCCCGCCCCATCATTCCGAACGAGAGGTCGACCCCGACGATCTCGAACCCGCGTTCGTGCAGCGGCACGGCGAACCGCCCGGTGCCGACGCCCGCGTCGAGGACCGTCCGGCATCCCCGGAGCATCGTGACGAGCGTACCGAGCTCTTCCCCCGAAGGGGGCCGTCGGGTCTCGTCGTAGACCGGAGCGATCCGGTCGAACTCGACGTCCCCGGTCATCGGAGTCGGGTCGGTCCGGCCGGAGCGACGTGGGTCAGCTCGCCGGTGGGTTCGGGCCTCACCGCAGCGACCGTCGGGGCCGGGTCGGCCGCCGCCGGCGACGGGGCTGCGGGAGCCGCCGGCTTTTGGGCGGCCGCCTCCGCGTCGAGCTCATGCACATACCGACCACCGCGCAGGAGCGAGACCACCGCCGCGAACCCCGTGAGCACCGCCGAGATCCCGAAGGCGAGGTCAATCCCATGCAGGAAGGACGGGGCCACGGCATTCGGGAAGAACTGGCGCGAGAGGAGCGTCGGCCCTAGTTGGGCTTGGAGCTGCGGCGGTAGGTACGTGATGAAGGCGGTCATCGGGTTCTGCCCCAGGAACGCACCGAACAACGCTCCGGTGGGGTTCGAGCCGACGAGGTTCGTGAACTGCGACAGATACGGCTCGGGAACTCCCGCCGAGAGCAGGGCCGAGTGCACCGACCCGGCCAGGCCGGTCGAGAGGCCGACGAGGACGATGGTGAAGAAGACCGCCATCGAAAGCTGCATCCCCGCGTTCTGCAAGGTCGCCCGCATGCCGGACGCGGCTCCTCGGTGCTCCGGGGGAACCGCATTCATGATCGCCGCGGTGTTCGGAGCGGCGAACATTCCCATCCCGCATCCCTGGAGGAAGAGCAGAAACCCCATCTGCCAGTACACAAAGTTGTACGGCAGGCCCAGCATGGCCACGAAGGTCACGGCCGCCACCGCCATACCTCCGCTCGCGAGATACCGCGCTCCGAACCGGTCGGAGATCCACCCGCTCAACGGACCCATCAGGACGAAGCCGCCCATCATCGGCATCATGTAGATGCCGGCCCAGAACGGGGTCTGAGAGAACGAGTAGCCGTGCAGGGGAAGCCAGATCCCCTGGAACCAGATGATCATCATGAACATCACGCCGCCGCGCGCGATCGAACCGAGCATGCCGGCGGCATTCCCCGCGGCAAACGCACGGATCCGGAACAGTTCGAGGCGGAACATCGGGTCCTTCACCCGGGTCTCGATGAACAGGAAGGCGATGAGCAGCGCGAGGCCAATCCCGATTCCCGACCAGACCCAGGGGCTCGACCAACCCATCGTCTGGTTCCCGTAGGGCAGAAGACCGTAGGTCACGGCTACGAGGAGCAACGTGAGACCGACGCCGAAGGTGACGTTCCCGAGGTAGTCGATCTTCTGGCCCGCACGGACGGGCACGATGTCGTGGAGCTTCACGTAGGCCCAGATCGTTCCGCCGATCGCGACCGGGACGCTCGCCAAGAAAATCACCCGCCAGGATGGGATCACCAGCGCGCCCAGGTGGACGTCGCCGATCCCAGCGAGGACCCCACCGAGGACGAGACCGACGACCGACCCGCCCATCGCCGCGACCTGGTTGATGCCGAGCGCCTTCCCACGTTCGGAGTGTGGGAACGCGTCGGTGATCAACGCCGCCGAGTTGGCGAAGAGGAACGCGCCGCCGATCCCCTGGATGACGCGGAACCCGACGAGCTCCCACGCGCCGGTCGTCCCGGAGTTCGGGGTGAGGAACAACAGGACCGAACCGACCGCGAAGATGGCGAACCCGGCGTTGTACATCCGAGCCCGCCCCCACATATCCGAGATCCGACCGAAGGTAACGAGGAGCGTGGCGGTGACCACCCCGTACCCGAGCAGGAGCCAAATGAGGAGCGTGATGTTGCCCGGGAGGAACGGGTTAACCTTGAGCCCCGTGAAGATCACGGGAAGCGAGATCAAGATGATCGTGCCATTGATCGACGCCACCAGGGCGCCCAACGTCGTATTCGACAACACCGTCCACTTGTACTCCATCGTCCCTCCACGGGGCTCCGACTACGGCGGAGGTCCCTCCCGTATGGCCGCTCGCAGCGCGTCGAGTTCGCTCTTCAGCCGGACCTGTCGTTCGGGAGGCATGGAGCGGGCCAGTCGCCGAAGATAGGCACGGCGAGCCGCTCGAGCGGACCCGACCAGTCGGTGGCCGTCCGGGGTGAGGACGACCAGTACGGACCTCCGGTCGGTGGCGTTCTCCGACCGTTTCACGAGTTCCCGCCGTTCCAACCGGTCGATCAGCTCGGTGGTGCCCGACGGCGTGAAACCAAGCTGTCGGGTTAAATCGGTCGCTCGAACCGGTCCGCCCGAACAAATCCGAAGGGCGCGGTAATCCGCGATGGCGAGGCCGAACGGCGCCAGGACTTCCTCGAGCCGGTCGGAGATCAAGGAGTACACCTCGTGGAGGGACTCCCAGACCTCTTCCTGCTCGAGAGTCAGAATCACCTTCGCGACGGACGGGCGAGCGGGGACCGCCATGGCCTCTCTCCCTCGTCCGCGCACATGTTTCGGATGAATATATTACGCTGCCGTAATAAATCGCTACGCGGTCCGAATCCCCAGGGACCCGGCCCTCGGGTCCCCCCGTCGTTGCCGGGGCGTCGCGAATCAGCTATTCGTCGCGGGGGCGACGCCGCTTGCGGGCCCGTGACCGGTCGTCAAAGGTCCGCGCTCGGGGCCGCTCAGGTCCCCGCCGGACATCCCCCCGGTCGTAGCGGCGAGGACCGGTGAACCCTCGACCCCGGCCGCGATCCGGGCGGGGAGGAAGAGTGAACCGGTTCCCGCACGACTCGCACTCTCCCACCAAAAGCCCGTCCTCGCCGGTCGAGAAACGAAGCGGAGCTCCGCACCTGCGGCACGGCCGGCTGCGAGGGACCTCCTCATCGAATCGGGGAGCGCGCCCTCGGTCGGGGCGGGGGTGCTCCGGCTTCGGAACGTACAGGGTGGTGGTCTCGCATTCATCGCAGGTCGCTTCGATCGACCCGCGGTGGCCCGCCCGGAACGTGAGCGGAGACCCGCACTCCTCGCACTCGGGGCCCTCCCGAGCCCCCCCGCTCGCCCCGCCTTCCTCGTCCGCCTCGTTCGCCGTTCCCGCCGGGGGAACGCCGAGACGGGAGGAGACCGCCGCCCCCTCCACGAAGGCGAACTCCTTCGTACAGGCGGGACAAACACCCGTGCGCAGGTGAACGTCGTGCTGTTCGAACTCCATCGATGCCCCACAATCCGGGCAGGTATTCGCCATGGTCACCGCGCAGTGCGACCCGTCGATGCCACATTACGTCCGCCTGCCGTCCTTTAAAGCCGGCGAGCTCGCACGGGTCCCGTATCGGGTCGTCGATTTTGGTTGACGAAGCCGTTTCTCGCTCGGGGCAGGCTTCGAGGTAACTACATACGGCGACCCCGGAATGGCCGCCGGTATTCCGAACGGAGGGGGGAACGCTGCTATGGTGGTGACGTTGGACGGTCATTCGCTGAAGGCGGAGGACGTGGTCAGAGTCGCGCGCGACCGGGAACGAATCTCGATCACCCCCGAGGCAATCGCACGGATCGACAAGTGCCGCGCGCTCCTCGAGCGCAAGATCGCGGCCCGCGAGATCATGTACGGCGTCAACACCGGTATCGGCGAGCTCTCCGAGGTGGTACTGGACCCGGAGCAAGTCGAGAAGTTCCAGCGGTACCTCGTCTATTCCCATGCCGCGGGTTGCGGGGACCCGATCGCCGAGGAGGACGCTCGCGCGGCGATGGTCTCGCGGCTGAACACCCACTGCTGGGGGCATTCGGGCATCCGCCACGAGCTCGTCGAGCTGATGATCGACATGCTGAACCGGGGCGTGACCCCGGTGATGTGCCAGAAGGGCTCCGTCGGGGCCTGCGGGGACCTCTCCCCGATGGCGCAGATGGCGCTCGTCCTGATGGGCGAAGGAGAGGCGTTCGTCGAGGGCCGGCGACTCCCCGGCGCCGAGGCCCTTCGGACGGTCGCGCTCGAGCCGATCGTGTTCAAGGAGCGCGACGGCCTGGCCACGATCAACGGCTCGAACGTGATGACCGGAATGGGTTGCGTCGAGCTCGTGGACGCCGAGCGATGGCTTCGGACGCAGGAAGTCGCCCTCGCGATGACCCTCGAGGCGCTCAACGCCAACATGGCGGCTTTCGACCACCGAGTGCATGACGTCCGGGGATATCCGGGCGCCCAAGCGTGTGCCGAGAACATCCGGAAGATCACCGAGGGCTCCGAGCTGCTGAAGCGGCCGGGCAAGAAGGTCCAGGACGCGTACTCCCTGCGGTCGAGCCCCCAGGTGATCGGGGCCGCGAAGGACGCGCTCGCCTGGACGCGCTACATGCTCGAGATCGAGCTCAACCACGCCGCCGACAACCCGACGTTCTTCCCCGACGAGGAGCTCGTCCTCAGTGCGGCGAACTTTCAGGGGACGCCCATGGCGTTCGCCATCGAGCTGATGGGGATGGTCATCACGACCGTCGGCGTGTTGTCCGAACGGCGGACGAACCGCCTCCTCAACACCCATCTCTCGATGGGCCTCCCCGCGTTCCTGACGAAGGGAGCCGGGATGTTCAGTGGGCTCATGCTCTCGCAGTACACCGCGGGGGCTCTCGTGGCCGAGAACCGGGTGCTCGCGACGCCCGCGGCCACCGGTTCCATTCCCGCGGCGGCGGACCAGGAGGACTTCGTCTCGATGGGCATGACCTCGGCGATCAAGTCGCGCCAGATCATCGAGAACTCTTGGTCGGTGGTGGCGGTCGAGATGATGGCGGCCGCGCAGGCGTTCGACTTCCGGTCGCCCAAGACGCCCTCGCCGGGGTGCCAGGCCGCGTACGACGTGATTCGGAAGCACGTCGCGAAGCTCGAGGAGGACCGACCGCTCTTTCCCGACATCAACGCCCTCACGCAGGTGGCCCGTTCGGGAGAGATCCTCGCCGCCGTGGAGAAGGTGGTCGGGCCGCTCAAGTAGGCGACCGGGCCCGGTGGCGCCGGCCCGGAAGCATGACATCTCGCCGCTCGTTACGGCGCGACCGCGTATCGAACGACCGGGTGGTCGATGTAGACGAGGACTTTGTCGACTCCTTGCTCGCGTCCGGTCCGGTAGGCGACCCGCAGCACCGTCTCCGCCACCTCCACCGTGAGCGGCGGAACCTCGTCGATCGCGGTCACTACCGGCGTCGCGTGGCGGTCGAAGCAGGCGAGAAACGCACGGAACCCCGGGAACGCGAGCTGAAAGAGTCGGAGCTGCAGCTCGACATCCGGCGGGGTCGGACGCGCCAAGTAGCTCTTCATCTCGTAGAACCGGTCGCGACTGTTCCAGTAGTCGGGCTGGGCGTAGACCCCCACCTCCTCGTTGATGAGCACGAGCCGGCTCCGGGGTCGGGCGAGCCCCATCACCTCGCTCCGACGGAACGCCTGAAGAACCCCCGAGACGGCCGCGAGCTGGCCCAGCCGGTCCGCCGGGGTGAGGGCGAGGTCCGCGTCGGCGAGCTCCCGGTCGAGGGTCTCGGTCGCGAGCCGGTTCATCGCCGAGAGGGTCGGCCGACGGCCCTGCGAGAACTCGTGGCTGAACCGGGAGAGGGTCTCGTCAATCGCCTTGCCGACCGCCATACCCACTTCGTCCCGTTCGGTGACCTCCCGGGGGTAGACCGCCTGGACCACCTCGTGGGCGGCGACGGTCTTCACGACGGTCGGCATCCGACGGTCTCTCGCTCCCCGTTCAGCGCCGTTAGGCCCGGCCGAGCGCCTCGGCGAGAGGGGCCGGCAGCTCGAAGGCGGGGCACGCTGGGTGGGACAGGATTTTCTCGGCCTGCCCGGCCGTGACGGTGAGCGACCCCCAGACCCCCCGAGCGCCCGTGACCGCACGGAAGGCGACGAATCCCTTACCTACGACCCTCGGAGCAGCGAGTTGGTCCCATCGCAGCGTGACCTGGCTCAGTAGGTAGCGGAACTGAACCGAATCCCGCGTCACGAGCACGTCGCGCGGGAGCCGGTCCATGATCGCGAGGCCGATCAGGAACGCCGCGATGCCGAGGAGCGCGCCCGGGAGGTCGACCTTGAACAGGCCCGGCGAGACGACGATTACATACGCCGTTACGAGCAGTAGCGCGATGCCGAGGGCAAATACGACGTAGCTCGAGTAGGCCCACCAGGCGCGCGACCCCACGGACACCGTGGCGGTGGACATCGCGGACGGTGGTTCATTCGCCATGCGTCGGGTCTCCCGGAGCGGTGCCGGGTCGTCCGGTCGGACACGTTGGTCGAGCCAATTAATGGGATAGGTTCATCGGTCCTCACCGCCGGGTCTCGGCACCGCGGTTCGACCGTTCGCCGCCGTGGGACCCTCGATAAGGGCCCTCCGTCGAGGGCTCTTGACCCCCTATTCATACCCTCTGCTCTCCGTGCAAACGCCGTGGCCCCATCCGCCGTCGTCACGCAGGGCCCCCCGCCGCCGGCCATGCTCGCGGCGCTGACCCGGCGGCCGATGGACCACCCGAACCGGGTCCGGGGGGTCGTCACCGTCATTCCCGACCGGTGCAAGGAGTGCGAGTTCTGCGTTCACTACTGCCCGAAGGAGGTCCTCGAGATCTCCCCGACCTACAACGCTCGGGGCTACCGGCCGGTCCGGGTGAAGGAGTCCCGTAAGGACGAGTGCATCGCCTGCCGATTCTGCCAGGATGTCTGCCCCGAGTTCGCGATCTTCGTGGAGGAGGCCGGCAAGTGACCGAGAAGAGCCCGATCCTCACCGGCGCGCACTTCATGCTCGGCGACCAGGCGTGCGCGGAAGGGGCGATCTACGCGGGGTGCCGGTTCTTCGCCGGCTACCCGATCACGCCCGCCACCGAGATCGCGGAGCGGATGGCCGAGCGGCTGCCGGAGATCGGCGGACAGTACATCCAGATGGAGGACGAGATCGGGTCGGTCGCGGCGATCCTCGGCGCGAGCGTGGCCGGAGTTCGGGCGATGACGGCGACCTCGGGTCCGGGGTTCTCGTTGATGCAGGAGAACCTCGGCCTCGGGTTCATGATGGAGGTGCCGTGCGTGGTCGTGAACGTCCAGCGCGGCGGTCCGAGCACCGGGCTCCCCACGTCCGTCGGCCAACAGGACATGATGCAGGCCCGGTTCGGCTCCCACGGCGACTACCAGGCGATCGCGTACTCGCCTTCGTCCCCCCAGGAAGCGTTCGAGCTCACGATCCGGGCGTTCAGCACGGCCGAGCGGCTGCGAACCCCCGTCCTCGTGATGATGGACGAGGTCGTCGGGCACATGCGCGAACGGGTCGTGATTCCGGACGAGGGGAAGCGGACGATTCTCTCCCGCCGTCTCCCGTCGGTGCCTCCGAGCGAGTACCGGCCGTATCGGGTCGGCGACGACCTGGTGCCCGAGATGGCGCTCGCGGGCGGAGGCTACAGTGTCCGGATGACCAGCCTGACCCATGACGAACTTGGCCGCGCGGTCACCGACACGGCGACGCAGGCCGTACTCCTCCCCCGGCTGCTCCGGAAGATCCTCGACCACCGGGAAGTCTACGAGGAGTACGAGCTCCGCCACGCGAAGGATGCCGAGGTTCTCGTGGTCGCCTACGGCATCACGGGCCGGTCCGCGGCCGGCGCGGTCGAAGAGGCTCGTGCCCGCGGGGTCCGGGTGGGATTGTTCCGGCCCAAGACCGTCTGGCCGTTCCCGGCGGAGGCGTTCCTGCGCGCCGCTCGCACGGTGCGACGTGTCGTGATCGCCGAGGTGAACATGGGCCAGGTGGCTCTCGAGGTCGAGCGACTGGTGGCCGGCCGCTGCCCCGTCGCCCGGGTCACGAGCCCCGGCGGCGAGGTCTTTCCCCCCGAGCGCATTCTCGCGGCGTGCGGCCCCGAGCGGGTCGCCCAGGTGCGCACATGATCCCGGCGGCGCAAGAGCACCGGGAGCGGGCTCCCGAGACGGAGAACGCGCCGCCTCGGCACCACCCCCTCGACTCCGTGCTGCGCTCCGAGGTGCTCCCGCACATCTGGTGCCCGGGGTGCGGCATCGGGGTCGCGCTCGGCGCCTTCCTGCAAGGCTTGGACCGGGCGGGTGTTCCGGTGGAAAAGCGCGTGATCGTGGGGGGCATCGGCTGCTCTTCCCGGGTCGTCTACTACGCGCGGGCGGACACCTACCATACGACGCACGGGCGTGCGATTCCGTTCGCGACCGGCATCAAGCTCGCGAACCCCGCCCTCCACGTGACGGTGTTCGCCGGCGACGGTGACCTGTTCGCGATCGGCGGCAACCATTTCATCCACGCCGCGCGGCGCAACATGGACCTGCTCGTCGTCTGCATCAACAATTTCAACTACGGCATGACCGGCGGCCAGTCCGGACCGACGACGCCGCACGACGCGAGGACGACGACGACGCCGAACGGAAACTTCGAATTCCCGTTCAACCTCCCTCAGCTCGCCGCCGCCGTCGGTGCGGTCTACGTCGCCCGGTGGACGACGCTCGACGTCCGGCGCCTGCGGGACTGCTTCACCGAGGCCGCGAGCCGGCAAGGATTCCGGTTCGTCGAGGTGCTCGCTCCCTGTCCCGTCAGCTTCGGGAAGAACAACGACATCGGGAGCGGGCTCGACGAGATGGACTACTACCGTGGGCTCGAGCAGGTTTGGGGAAGCGCGGGAGGGCTCCCGAACCGGATCGAGGTCCGCGAGACCGGGGACCTCTCGGAAACCGAAATCTCGCTCCACCGTCCGATCATCGTAGGAAAGTTCGTCGACCGCCCCCGCCCCACCTTCCTCGACAACTACCGGGCCGCTGCGGCGTCGCGGAGGAAGGCCCCGTGACGCGGGTCCGGTTCGCCGGGTTCGGGGGCCAGGGCGTCGTGCTCTCCGGGTTCATCCTGGGACGCGCGGCGTGCTTGCACGGCGGGAAGAATGCCGCGATGACCCAGAATTACGGGCCCGAATCGCGCGGCGGGGCCTGCAGCGCCGATGTCGTCGTGGACGACCGGGAGATCGCGATGCCGGTCTTCGACCAGCCGGACATCCTCATCCTCCTCTCGCAGGAAGCGGCGAACAAGAACTCCGTCTGGATCGCCCGCTCGAAGCTCGTCCTGGTCGACGAGGACCTGGTGCACCTGGAAGGGGACGACCCGCATGTCCAAAAGGCCCCGTTCACCCGAATGGCGACCGCGATGGGTCGCCGCATCGTGGCGAACATCGTGATGCTCGGCACGCTCACCGCGCGCTGCCACCTCGTCGCGCCCGAGGCGATGGAGGAGGCGATCCGGCACACGGTACCCCCGAAAACGGTGGACCTCAACCTGAAGGCGTTCCGGGCGGGGCTCGCGATCCCCGAGGCCGCGACATGACGTCCCTTCCCGTGATGATCATCGGAGGCGGCATCGCGGGGGTCCAGGCCGCGCTCGACCTCGCCGAGGCCGGTCGTCGCGTCGTGCTCGTCGAGCACACGCCCTCGATCGGCGGCAAGATGGCGGCCCTCGACAAGAACTTCCCGACGCTCGATTGCAGCATCTGCATCGAGGCGCCGAAGCTTTCGGAGGTCGCGGAGAACCGGAACATCGAGGTGCTCTCGAGCACCGAGGTGGTCAGCGTCCAGCGCCGCGAGGACGGCACGTTCCGCGTGAGCCTCCACCGCCGCGGCAACCTCGTCAACGATGAGTGCACCCGCTGCGGCCTCTGTTCCGATGCGTGCCCGGTCGTGCTCCCGAACGAGTTCGATTCGGGCATGGCGAGCCGGCACGCGATCTTCACACCGTTCCCGCAGGCGGTCCCGGGCCCCTACTTCCTCTCGGTCGAAGACTGCGTCAACGAACCGCCGATCGTCCTCCCATGCTCGCGCTGCCTCGATGTCTGTCCTCCGAAAGCGATCTCGTGGGACCGACCGCTCGAAGCGAACGTCGAGCGGGACGTCGCAGCGGTGGTCGCAACGACCGGCTTCGACCTTTTCGACCCCGCCTCCCTCGAGGAGTACGGCTACGGGACCCATCCGGACATCGTCACCGCGATGGAGTTCGAGCGCCTCCTGTCGTCCGCCGGTCCGACCGGCGGGGAGATCCTCTGCCCGTCGGACGGACGGCACGCGGAACGCATCGTCTTCGTCCTCTGCGCGGGTTCCCGGGACGTCCGCCGCCTGAGCCAGTGCTCCCGCTTCTGCTGCATTTACTCCATCAAGGAGGCGGTCCAGGCCCGGGACCACGGTGCGGGGTCCGTGAAGATCCTCTACATGGACATCCGGGCGTACGGCAAAGGGTTCGACGGCTTCTACGAGCGGGCCCGCGACGAGGGCGTGGAGTTCCTGCGGGGCCGTGTGGGCCGCGTTACGCCGGGACTCGGTGGCCTTCAGGTGCGTTTCGAGGACACGCTCAAGGGCACCGCCGAGGAGATCACGGCCGACTTGGTCGTGCTCGCGACGGGGGCCAAGCCGACGGCCGGACTCGCCGCCCTCGCGAAGACCCTGGGCGTCCCGATCGGACCGGATGGCTTCCTCGTCGGGGACGCCGCGCCGGACGGCATCTTTGTGGCCGGTTCAGCTTCGGGACCGAAGGACATTCCCGACAGCGTCACGGAAGCCGGCGCGGCGGCCGCGCGGGCGATGGAACGCGCGCCCGACAAGGTCTGGCCCGAGCCCGAGCGGGGAGAACCGCTTGACGTCTCGGGCGACCCACGGGTCGGCGTCTTCCTCTGCGATTGCGGTAGCAACATCGCGGGCGTCGTGGACGTTCCGTCGGTGGTCGCCTATGCGAAAACGGTCCCCGGGGTCGCCCACGCCGAAGAGGTGCGCTTCGCTTGCGCCGGGAACACGCAGGCGGAGATGGCGAAGCGGATCCGGGAGAAGAACCTGAGCCGGCTCGTCGTCGGAGCCTGCTCCCCGAAGACGCACGAGGGGACCTTCAAACGGGTCTGCCTGCGGGCGGGACTCAACCCGTACCTCCTCGAGATGTCGAACATCCGCAACCAGGATTCCTGGGTGCACAAGGCGGACCGCCTTTCCGCGACGTCGAAGGCCCGCGACATGGTCCGGATGGCGGTCGAGAAGGCCGCGCGTCTCCGGCCGCTCGAGCCGTACACGCAACCGATGGTTCAGGCCGCGCTCGTGGTCGGCGGGGGTCCCGCCGGGATCGCCGCGGCGACCAGCCTCGCCCGGCAAGGGTTCGACACGCACCTCATCGAGCGGGAGCGGGAGGTGGGGGGCGCGCTCCGCCGGCTCGAGCGGATCGAGCCGTCCGGCGCCGACGCGAAGGCGCTCCTCAGTGCGATGACCCGGAACCTCGAGGCGTCGGGGGCGCACCTCCACCTCGGGACCGAGATCGCGCAGATCGACGGCCACGTCGGCAACTTCCGCGCTCGGCTCACGAACGGCGAGTCGATCGACGCGGGGGCCGTGGTGCTCGCGATGGGAGCCGGGATGGTGCACCCGCCGGAGGATTTCCCCTTGCGTTCCTCCTACGACCTCGAGACCGTGACGAATCAGCGCCTCGAGGAGATGATCGCCTGGGGAAGCGTTCCCGGACGGACGGTGACGTTCGTATCGTGCATCGGCGCGCGCTCGGGCGAGAAAGGGTGCTCGCGGTACTGCTGCGGCTCGATGGTCGGACAGGCGCTCCAACTGCGCCGGATGGGAAAGAAGGTCCGCGTGCTCTATCGCGACCTGCGGGCGTATGCCCGCGGTTCCGAGGAACTCTACCGGACGGCCGCGCAGGAAGGGGTAGCGTTCTTCCGGTACCCGGATGAGCCGGCCGAGAAGGCGGTCCGGGTCGTTCCGGGCGCGGTCCGCTTCCACGACCTCTTCCTCGACCGGGACGTCGAGCTTCCCACGGACCTCTTGGTCCTGGTCTGCGGGCTCGTCCCGGAGGAGTCGGCCGTGGCGAAGATGCTGAAGGTCCCTCGCAGCTCCGACGGCTTCCTGCTCGAGCGGCACCCGAAGCTCGGACCGGTCGAGGCGGGGAGCGCCGGAATCTTCCTCGCGGGGACCGCCCAGGGTCCGAAGGACCTCGGGGAGTCCGTCCAGCAGGGCCTCGCCACCGCGGCGAAGGCAGCCTCGCTGCTCTCCCGCGACACGATCGAAAAAGAGCCGCTGTGCGCGGTGATCGACGAGACGACGTGCAACGGCTGCGGCCGATGCGTGCGGGTCTGTCCGTTCAACGCGCTCGAGCCGTACACCCTCGAGGAAGGGGGGAAGAAGAGCAAGAAGGTCCGCGTCGTGACCGCCGCCTGCATGGGCTGCGGCACGTGCGCCGCGGACTGCTTCCGGGACTCGATCACGACCCCGTACTTCACGGACGAGCAGGTCGAGGCTCAGATCGACGCGGCGCTCGCGGACGACCCCAGCTCGAAGGTGCTCGTCTTCGCGTGCAACTGGTGCTCGTACGCGGGCGCCGACCAAGCGGGCATCGAGAAGATCCAGTACCCGAGCAACGGCCGCATCATCCGCACGATGTGTTCGGGCCGGGTCTCGGACAAGTTCATCAAGCGCGCGTTCGACCGGGGAGCGGGTGCCGTCCTCGTGACGGGATGCCACCCCGGCGACTGCCACTACATCAACGCGAACAGCTGGACCGAGAAGCGGTTCGAGATCTGGCGGAAAACCTTCGAACGCCGCGGGATTTCGCCCGACCGGTTCCAGCTCGAGTGGATCTCGGCGGCGGAGGGCAAGGAGTTCGCCGCGAAGATGAAGGAGATGGCGATCGTGCTGCGGGACCACGCCGCGGCCACGCCGTCCTCCGCGGAGGCCGTGCATGCCGCCGACTGAGACGAAACCGCTCGTCTGGAACGACGAGCTCTGGGAGGAGCTCTGCCGGGCGACCGACGCGGCGTCCTGCTATCAGTGCGGTTCCTGCACGGCGACCTGCCCGCTCGCGGAGCGGGGCACCCTCAACGTCCGTCAGCTGATTCGGCTCGGCGCGTTCGGGGACGGGTCCCCCGGTCTGTGGGCCTGTACCACCTGCGCCCAGTGCAATGTCGGCTGCCCCCGGGGCGTCGATGTGGTCGAAGTGGTCCGACATCTGCGGTCCCGGGGGTGGAAGAGGAACGAGGTACCGGTGGGCCTCCGCCCGCTCCTCTGGGCGGAGTTCCAGGATGGCAACCCGTATCGGCTGCCTCCTTCCCAGCGGGCGGCGTGGATGCAGGGGCTACCGGGAGCGGAATCCCGCTCCTCGAACGACGCGACCACCGTGCTCTACGTGGGCTGCACGGCCAGCTACGACCCCCGCGCCCAACGCACCGCGCGAGCGCTCGTTCGGGTCCTCACGGCGGCTCAGGTGCCGTTCCGGTTGCTCGGCGAGAAGGAGGTCTGTTGTGGGGAAACGCCTCGGGCTCTCGGGGTCGTCGGGCTCTTCCGAGAACTCTCCACCCGCAACGCCGAGACCCTGAGCTCGGTCGGGGCGACGCGCGTCGTCACCCTCTCCCCGCACTGCTTTGACGCGCTCAAGGCCGGGGTCGGCACGCAGGTCGAGGTCGTTCACTATAGCCAGCTTCTCGACGAGCTCCTGAGCTCGGGCCAGCTGAAGGTATCGGGGAGCCGACCGGCGGGGTTGTTCACTTACCACGACCCCTGCTACCTCGGACGGCAGCACGGGGTGTACGACCCTCCGCGCCGCCTCCTCGAGTCCGCGGGAGCGAAGCTCGTGGAGATGCCTCGGTCCCGTCAGTGGGCGCTCTGCTGCGGCGGCGGGGGCGGGAACATGTGGCGCGAATCCGGCTCGGAAGAGCGCCTCGCCGACGCTCGCGTCGCGGAAGCGCGGGAGACGGGAGCGACCGCCCTCGCCACGGCGTGCCCGTTCTGCGTCACGTGTTTCTCCGGGGCCCGCACGCCCGGCGCCGGTCCGTTGGACATCGTCGACGTCGCTGAGGTGGTCGCCCGCGCGGCGGGGGTGCCGGCATGACGGCCCCCGGCGCGGTTTGGGTCTATGCGGAACGTCACGGCGACAGCTTCCCTCCCGTGAGTCTTGAGATCCTGGGGCATGCCCGGTCGGTCGCGGACGCACTCGGAACGAAGCTCGTAGCGCTCACGGTCGGAGCGGACGGCGCGCCTGCGCGCTCGCTCGCCCGGTACGGGGCCGACGAGGTGGTGACGGTCGAGCACCCTCTCCTCGAGCGGTACGACACGAAGCTGTTCACCGACCTCCTCGAGTCGGAGCTCCGACCGGCGGACCCGTCGGTCCTCCTGCTCGGCGCCACCCGCAACGGCCAGGACCTCGCCGGCCGGCTCGCCGTCCGCCTTCGGACGGGGCTCACGGCGCACGTCACCTCGTTGGAAGTCGACCGGGAGAAGCACCTCGTCGGGTGGGTCCCGGGCTTCGGAGGTGGCATCGAGGCGGGCGTGGTCTGTCCGAATCGGCGACCGGCGATCGTGACGGTCCGTCCCGGCGTCTTCCCGACCCCCGAGCCCCGAGGCTCATCGACCGCCGTCCGGGTCGTCCGTCCTACGCTCGATGAGACCTCCTTCGGCAGCCGGCGCGTCGCGTTCGAACCGAAAGGGTTCAGCGTGGACCTCACCCGCTCGGAGGTCCTGGTGGTCGGCGGTCGTGGGACCGACGGTGACTTCGGCCGTCTGCAACGGCTCGCCCACTGCATCGGTGGGGAGGTCGGCGCGACCCGCGTCGCGACCGACTCCGGGTGGGTCGAACGCGAGCGGATGATCGGTCAGACCGGCGTGGTGACCCGGCCGAAGGTGGCGGTGATTCTGGGCGCCAGCGGCGCGGTCCAGTTCACCGTGGGGATCGAGAAGGCCGGGTTCGTGATCGCGGTGAACCGGGACCCGGACGCTCCGATCTTCGAGGCCGCGGACCTCGGGATCGTCGGTGACCTCGGTCCGATCGTCGACAAGCTCGTCGAGGCGCTCGGGGAGGCCTAGCGAGGATGCGGAGCGTCGTTTGCTTGAAGGTGGTGCCCCGACCCGAGGAAGTTCGCGTCAACCTCGAGGCGAAGACGCTGGAGCGGTCCGGCGTGCGGTCGGTGATCAACCCCGCCGACCTGAACGCCCTCGAGACGGCCCTGGCGATTCGGGACCGCTACGGAGGCCGCGTCACCGTGCTCTCGATGGGACCTCCGAGCTTCGAGCCGTACCTGCGCGTCGCGATCGCGGTCGGAGCGGACGAGGCGGTCCTGCTCTCCGACCGAGCGTTCGGCGGTGCGGACACGCTCGCCACCTCGTACACGCTCGCGCAGGGGATTCAGGCGATCGGGGGCGCGGACCTCGTCCTCTGCGGCGATGAGTCGTCGGACGGAGGCACGAGTCAGGTGCCGCAGGGGATCGCGGAGTGGCTCGACGCGGCCCAGGCGACGTACGTCGACCGGCTCGAGGTCCCCCGAGAGGGAATCCTGCGGGCGCGGCGGCTCCTCGAGGACGGCACGGAGACGCTCGAGGTTTCCCTACCCGCGGTGGTCTCGGTCCTCGGGGGGGCGAACGAGGTCCGCTTCATCGACTACGACCGGTGGGCCATGGCGGAGCAGGCGTCGATCCGCGTCATCGACGCCGTGGAACTCGGGGCCGACCGCGCGTCGCTGGGCCTCCCCGGGTCACCGACCGTGGTCGCGGGGCTCCGTGAGGTCCGCAAACCCGGACGTCGCCATGAAGTGCTCACGCTCGAACCGGGGGTGGCCGCCGCCCGCTTGGCCGAAGAACTCCGGCGACTCGGCGTGGCGCGTACCTAGCCGCGTGGCTTGGGTCATCGTACCGGGAAACCCCGACCTCGGGCCGTCGGCGGGATTCTACCGGCAACCCTAAGTGAACCTCCGACTCCCGCTCCACATGATCCCGAGGCCTCTGGACCCCGACCCGGCCGCCCGCCGAGCCGACTTCCACTCCCATTCGTACCTGACCGACGGGGAGTCCTCGCCGATCGACATGTGGCTCGAAGCGCAGGAGCTCGAGCACCGCGCCCTCGCCCTCACCGACCACCTGGGACCGGAGGACCCGAGACCCCTTCTCGACCGTCTCCACCAGGAGGCGAAGGTCCTCGAGAGCACCCGGTTCGTTCCGATCGTCGGGGTGGAGCTCACCAAGATCCCACCCCGCCGGATCGCCGACCAGGCCCGCGCGGCCCGGAAAGCCGGGGCGGAGATCGTGATCGTTCATGGCGAGACGATCGTCGAGCATGTCCCGGCGGGCACCAACCATGCGGCGATCGACTGTGGTCTCGTCGATGTGCTCGCGCACCCCGGACTTTTGGACCCGAAGGATGCCGAACTCGCGAGGGCTCAGTCGGTGGTCCTCGAAATCTCCGGCCGGGATGGCCACTCCCTAGCCAACGGACACGTGGTTCGCCTCGCGCTCGAGGTCGGCGCCGAGCTCGTGGTCGATTCGGACGCGCACGACCCCGAGCACCTGATTCCGCTCGAGCACGCCCGTCGGATCGCGCAGGGCGCCGGGGTTCCGGAAAAGATGCTCCCGCGCGTACTGTTCGGCACCCCCACCGAATTAATCAAGCGGACCCACGGTGGCTGAGCGCCGTCCGGCCGGTCACGTCGACCGCTCTACCGGCCCGACTCGTAGAGGTCGACCCGGCCGCAGCTCGGGCAGTGATAGACGGCGAACGGCTGCAAGGCCTCGGAGAGCTGATTCCAATTCCCGAGGAGGAATCCGCTCCCACCAGCACTGCCGCCCACGCGGAACTGGAGCTCCCCCGCGCCGGTCATCGCGATCCGGCAGTTGGGGCAGCTCGGCCCGGAGCGAGCCGGGGGTGAACCGGGAGCCTTTCCGGGGGCCTCGCCCGCCCCGAAGGCGCGTCCACAATTCGGGCAGTACACGGCCGGCGGATTCCCGAGGTCGTGCCCGCAGAACGTACACGCGGTCATCGACCGCGCCGGAAGGGACCGCTCGACATATAGGCTGTGACGAGTCGGTCGACCTGGATTACCCTCCCACCCCGCTCGCGTCGTTCCCGGGCGGAATCGTCAAGGTCCACCCCGGCGTCCCGGCACCGCATGCAGTCGGGGCCAGCCGCGCCCGGGATGTGCGCGCGCTGCGGCGGACCGAATCCTCCGCAGTCGTCCTTCTGCCAGTTCTGTGGGTCACCTCTCACGGGTCCGCTGCGCTTCGTGCCACCAATCCCATCGCCGGTCCCGCCCGACCAATTCCGGTTGGTCGCTACCAATCGAGACGAGCATGAAGGTCCCGGCGTCGCCCTCCTCGTGGTCGGCATCCTCCTCATCGTGGTGGGTCTGATTCTGTTCGCCGTCGCGGCCGTGGTGCACCAGGGGATCCAATCGTTCAACAACGATTGCTCGCAAAATCCAACATGTACCCCGCAGTCCGATCCGAGCGGTGCGATCACCGGCGCCGCGGTAGGAGTGTTGATTCTGGGGGTCATCCTGACCATCGTCGGCGTGAGCGTGTTCCGAGGAGCCTGACCGTCCGACCCATGCCGCACGGCGATTCTCGTCATTATCGGTTCGAGGAGGTTGCGGAAGGGGTCCACGCCGCGCTCGCCCGTCCGGACGGATTCGCGATCTGCAATTCCGGTGTCGCCGACCTGGGCGAAGGTGGGCTGGTCTTCGATACCGGCATGACGCCGGAATCCGCCCGGGACCTGCTCCACCACGCTGCCCGGCTCTTGGGACGCCCACCCTCGGTCGCGGTCACGAGTCACCGGCATCTCGACCACATCCTCGGAAACTCCGAGCTCTCGGGAATTCCTATCTGGGGAACGCGGCGGACCCGCGAGATCCTGCTCGAGACCGCCGACCGGCTGCTGGCCGATCTACGGAGGGAGCAGATCGAGAAAGAGGTCGCGCAGCTCGAGAGCCGCCGGGACACGACGCGCACGGAGGGCAGCCGGACCGACCTCGAGTTCGTTCTCCAGATCGACCGAGCGGCGCTCTCCGGCACCGGACAGTTCTCGATCGTGCCGCCCGACCGCACGTTCGAAACACGGATGACGCTCCCCGGACCTCGGAAGGCCGAGCTCGTCTGCCTCGGCCACGGGCATACCGAGGCCGATGCGTTTCTGCTCCTTCCGTACGAGAAGGTGATCTTCGCGGGGGACCTCGTGGTGGTCGGCGTTCAACCGAGCATGGGCAGCGGGGACCCCGAGCACTGGATCCAGGAGCTCGACGAGATCGAGCGCATGGCGCCCGAGCGAGTCGTTCCCGGCCACGGTCCGGTCACCACCGTGGAGGGTCTCCGGCAAACCCGGGACTATCTAGTGGGCATTCTCGATGCGGCTCGGGCATCCGGGACCGCTCCCCTCCCGAGGGCGCTCCGTCGCTGGGAAGGGTCGGTCAGTCTCGAGGAAAACCTCACCGCCGCACGGGACTGGGTCGAGTCGCACCCCACCCCCGACTAAGTCGAGTCCGTCCGGCTCGTCGGATCCCGGCCGATTATCGACCGCGGAAAAGGTCGGTGCTGAGGTACCGGAGCCCCGAGTCGACCAACAGGGTCACCACGGTAGCGTCCGGTCCGAGCTCACGGGCGACTTCGAGGGCCGCCACCACGTTCGCCCCGGACGAGGCCCCCACGAAGAGCGCCTCGTCTCGGGCGAGCCGGCGGGCCATGGTGATGGCGTCCGCCGTGGACACGGTCGTGAGCCGGTTCACCAGCTTCGGTTCCCAGAGCGGTGGAACGTAGCCGATACCGACGCCCTCGATTTGGTGGGAACCGGTGACTCCCTTCGACAAGATCGGCGACTCCGTCGGTTCCCAACCGACGATGAGCACCTTCGGGTTGTGCTTCCAGAGCGCCTCCGTCGTTCCGTGCAGCGAGTGCGCGGTGCCGATCCCGTGGACGAACGCGTTGACCGACCCGTCGGTCTGCCGCCAGATTTCCTCGCCGAGCGGATGGTACCCCTGCGCTCCGTCCCGATTCGTGAGCTGGTCGCAGAACCAGTGGCCGGGCCGCTCGGCGATTTTCCGGGCCGTGGCCACCATCTCCTTGATCAGCCGCTCGGTGATCCGCTTGTGGTCGCTCGGGACGATGGTGACCTCGGCACCGAACGCCTCCATCGTGCGCTGCTTCTCCGGCGCGAACGCGTCCGAGAAGACGACGTGGAGACCGTAACCTTTCGCGGCACAGATGAGCGCGAGGGAGATGCCGGTCGTTCCGGCCGTGTACTCCACGACCGTGCCGCCGGGCTTCAGCCGGCCGTCCTTCTCGGCCGCCTCGATCATCGCCTTCGCGACCCGGTCCTTCATGCTGCCCGTGGGGTTCGTGAACTCGAGCTTCGCGAGGACCGTCGCGGACCCGGGCGGCACGACCTTACGTAGGCGGGTCAGGGGCGTGTTGCCGATCGCTTCGAGTACTCCGTTCCGTACTTCGGTCATCGCCGTCGGCGAACCCACCGGCGGCTCGATATTTGGTCGTGCTGTAGGTTAACCCGCGTTTGTCGGGGGGGGCCTCGAGGACGGGTCTCAGCCCCGGGCCGCCCCGATGAGGGCGAGTCGCGGCACGCCAACGTCGGAGCTGGCATGCGCTTTCGTGGTGCACTCCGGCGCGCCGGAGGGGCTACACGTGTGCTGCGTCGATGACGAGGTATGACCCACGACGCTCAACACCATGTATCCCGCGACGCCCACGGCCACGACCACGGCTGCGAGCACGACGACGCCCATGGTCGCGCTCAAGCCTCTTCGGTTCAGTCGGCCGGCTCCTCGACGATGTTCGATGGCCACGCTCATGGTTCGTTCTCCTCCCCTTCGCTGTCCCTGCTCTCTAGCCCCCCGAACGGCGGAAATACCCTAGGCGATGCGTCGGGGGAAGTACGCATAAACACTACGAGATCGCCCACGAATCGGTTCGCCGGCGGCGACCTTCCCGAGGACTCGGGGGATTTTGGACCGGTCCGGTACCCAGAGGCCAAGTACCCCGTCACGAATGAACCGGTCGTGCAAATTCGCCGTATCCTTCCCGGAAAAGAGTTGACGGTGCTCGAGGCGAGCCACCTATTCGACCACGGGCGGCCCGAGCGGGCGAGCGTGCGGACGTACCTCGCGGACCCGCACAACCGCCTCCTGTTCGCCTTCGAGCGAGGCACCGCGGTCGGATTCCTTCGGGCGACGGAGCTCCTCCAGCTCACCTCGCACCGGAAACAGATGTTCCTCTACGAAATCAGCGTGGACGAGAAGTTCCGCCAGCGGGGGATCGGAAAGGCGTTGGTCCAAGCGCTGCTGAAGGACTGCCGCGAACGAGGGTTCGCGGAGGTTTTCGTCTTCACCGACCCCGCGAACGCCGCGGCGGTCGCTCTCTACCGTTCGACCGGGGCGGTCACCGAAACACCGGCCGACCGGATGTTCGTCTACCCGCTGCATTCGGAGTAGCCGCCGCCGGTTTAGGGCGCCTCGGAGGCCCCGGTGATATACGTAGCCGGTTGCGAAATCGCCCCGCCGGGCCACCGATTCACCGCCGGCCGGGAGGGAAATCCTGGCCGCACCGGCGGAAACCGTTGACTACATCTACCCCCACGACGCCGTATCGAGTGGGACCGGAATCCATGAGGCGCGGGAATCTGCGCCGTAACCGGAACGGCGGCGCTCTGCTGGACTTGGTGGTCGGGATGGCGTTCGTGCTGCTCGGGGCGTTCGCGCTCGCCTCGGTGGGTATCACGTTCCCGGAGATCCTCCGGGGAGCGAGCCGATTCTTCGGTCTCGGCTAATCACCGGCACGCGGCCGGGGACCCATCGGGTCCGCGGGCGACCTCGGGGCGAGGGTATTGTCGCGAGACACGTTCGGGAAATCGTTATTCGACGTTGTCGCCTCGAAAGCGATATGGCACGCACCTACCGGTTCGTTTGGCTCGACGTCTTTGCGAGGACATCGCTCGAAGGAAACCAGCTCGCCGTCTTTCCGGACGCACGGGGTCTCCGCGAAGCCGAGATGCAAGCGATCGCGCGCGAGACGCACCTCTCGGAAACGACCTTCGTGTTTCCGGAGGACGACAAGTCCGATCTCGAGCGCGGATTCGCGACGCGGATCTTCGCGGTGTTCGGCGAGATGCCTTTCGCCGGGCACCCCACGCTCGGCACCGCGAATGTGCTGAGCGAACGCACGGGTTCTTTCGAGGTAGCGCTGCGGCTCAAGGTCGGAACGATTCCCGTACGGTTCACCGTCCACGAGGGGCTCCGGTTCGGGGAGATGGTCCAGAACGACCCCGAATTCGGACAGACCCATGACCTCACGGCGGTCGCCCAGGCGCTGAATGTGGCTCGGGACGCGATCGACCCGACCGACCCGATCCAGACGGTTTCCACCGGTGTGCCGTTCGTGATCGTCCCGTTCCGAGGGGTGAGGTCGCTCTCCCGCGCCCAGCCTTCGTGGCCGGCCATGGAGGAGTATCTCCGGGGCACCGACGCGAAATTCTTCTACCTGCTGGCGCCCGAAGCTGAGGACCCATCGGCTCAGCTGCACGCCCGGATGGTCTTTTCCGGTGGCGAGGACCCGGCGACCGGCGCGGCGGCCGGTCCCGCGATCGCCTGGATGGTCCGTTACGGGCGAGCGAAACCCGACCAACCCCTCGTCATCGAGCAAGGGACCGAGGTGTTCCGGAAGAGCCTCATCCACACCCGAGCCGGTCTCCGCGAGGGTCGCCCGGTCCACGTCCGCGTCGGAGGTCACTGCGTTCGGGTGATCGAAGGCACGCTCACGCTCTAACCCGAACCCACGAGACCGATGGGGTCCCGCCGAGCCCCGGCGGTCCCTCGACGAAATGGCTTAGGACTCGCGCAAGATCCGGTCGATTTCCTTCGCGGCTGCGTCCAATTCCTTGGCGGCCTGCTTCGCCACCCTCTTCGCCGACTCCGTCGGCGTGCGCGCGGCTTCCTCGGCCTTGTCCATCACCCGCTTCGTGAGCTTCGCGGTCGCTTCCGCGAGCTCCTTCGCGGCCTGGCGGGTAGCTCTCAGCGCGTCCTTGAACGTATCGTCGGGCATCGTCCCGCTCCGTCGCCGAACCGGCGAGGGCGGGGGGGCTATTTATGCACGGTTCCCGGGATCCCGGCCGTCGCCCGGGCCCGGTCGGGGTCGCCACCCGGGACACTATCTTCCCGACGGCGCTCGGGGCCTGAATGGCCGAGGACAAGGAGTTCCTGGACCAGCTCCTCCGCACCGAGCTCACCTGGAATACCCCGCTGTCGGAGTCGCACGCGAGCGAGCTGTTGGGCCGTCTCGAACTGCCCTCCGCCCATCGGATTCTCGACCTCGGCTGTGGGCGGGGGCGCCTCCTCTTGCAGGCCCTCGGTCGGGCCCCCACCGCCCACGGGGTCGGGGTGGACCGCGACCGTTGGGAGCTCGACCAGGGCCGAGCGGCCGCGAAGGAGAGCGGTCTCGGCGACCGGGTCACGTTCGTGGCGCGCGATGCGACTAAGTTCGACGGGACGGCCGACCGGGTGCTCTGCATCGGTGCGGCCCACGCCTGGGGCGCGACGGGCAGCGCCCTCGCCCGTCTGCGAGAGCGCACGGTCCCGAAGGGCCTCCTCCTATTCGGCGACGGGTTTTGGGCGCGCCCGCCGACCCGCCGTCTCCTCGAGGTGTTCGGAAACCAGGAGAGCTCGGTCGAGGCGATCGCCGACCGGGCGAGGGGGGCCGGCTGGCGGGTCGTGCACGCCGACAGCGCCGACCCCGCGGAATGGGACTCCTTCGAGGAGTCGTCGTACCGTGGGCTCGAACGGTTCGCCCGACGCGCTCCGGACCATCCGCTGTCGGCGGCCGCCCGAGACCTCGCAGCGCGACGACGTAAGGAGTACTACGAGGGATACCGCGGTGTCCTCGGCTTCGCCTACTTGATCCTCGGATGAGCCGCCGCCGGTCCGACCGGACCGGCGGGCGGCGGGCGGAGCGTGGGGTTACTTCTCGCCGAAGTAGGCCTTCATCGGATTCCAGTAGAACTCGTACCAACCCTCGTCCACGCCATCCCGGAACTTATCGGGGACCCCGAGGTGGTCGACGATCATGCGCGTGCCTTTTCCCTTCGGCTTGAATTCGAACCGAAGGATGGAGTAGATTCCGTCCGGCCACTCGCTCGCCCGCCACGCCTGCACGATCCGCTTACCCGGGATGAGCTCGACGTTCCTTCCCGAAATGTAGGAGTCCCCCGCGGTGAACTTCCCGCCCTCCTTCCGACTCATCTTCGCCGACTGGCCGGTGAAGCGAGCATGACGGCGGCTGTCGAGGTAGGCGTCGTAGACTTCCTTCGGGCGCACGCTGAACTCCACTTCGTGATGCACGGGTTTGCACATGGGTCGGTTCCGGACGCCCGGGCCGGGCGTCCACGGGTTGAGGGTACCAAATATATTTAACCATTTGGTTTAATGTTGGGAGCGCCGATGCCGCCCGAGAGGTCCCGACCTCACCGTCCGTCCGTCGACGACCGGCTCGACCTCCTGTTCTATGCGCTCTCGGACACGACCCGTCGCGCGCTCCTCGCCCGGCTCGTATTCGGCCCCGCCAACGTGACCGACCTCGCGAAACCGTTCGAGATGAGTCTGCCCGCGGTTTCGAAGCATCTCAAGGTCCTCGAGCAGGCGCACCTCGTCTCGCGAACGGTCGACGGCCGCGTCCATCGCCTCGCGCTCCGTGGCGAACCCCTGCGCCACGTGGAGACCTGGTTGGACCCGTTTCGCACCTACTGGGAGGGACAACTCACCGCCCTCCGGCGGGACCTCGAAGCGCATCCCCCTCGACCCCGGCGTCGGGCTTCGGGCCGGCATTGAGTCGGGGCCTCCATCGAGGCTCGGGCGCGGCTCCGATTCACCCCCCGCCGGAATACGAGGTCGTCGACCTCTCCGGGGGGACACACGGCTCGTGCGTTCCACCTAAGAGTCGCACGACCCCTTGGCCGACCCGAGGGAATCGAATGGCGGCCACCGTCGACCGGAACGGGGATCGCTCCCCCCTCCGGACTCCCTCGAACGAAGTTCCGGCCACGAAGGGCTACCGGGGCATCGGCATGGAGGGCTCCATCGCGCGATGGTACGCCCGGACGCGGGGGACCGAGAGTCAGATTGCCGCATGGAGAAAGCAGGCCGCCGCGGTCACGGAAGGGCTGCCGGACGGAGCCGAGATCCTCGAGGTCGCCCCCGGACCCGGCTATTTCGCGATCGAGATCGCGCGGCTGGGCCGATTCCGCGTCACCGGCCTCGACATCAGTCGCACGTTCGTGGAGATCACGACGGAAAACGCCCGCACTGTCGGTGTACCCCTGACCGTCCGGCAAGGCGACGCGTCGCGGATGCCATTCCACGACGGCTCGTTCGATCTGGTCGTCTGCCAGGCCGCGTTCAAGAATTTCAGCCGCCCCCAGGCGTCCGTGAACGAGATGTACCGGGTGCTGCGACCGAACGGGCTCGCGCGGATCGAGGACATGCGACGCGACGCGAGCAACGGCGCAATCCGTGACGAAGTGCGCGCGATGCACCTAGGTGCGTTCCGCGCATTGATGACCCGCAGCGCTCTCCGATCGTTGCGGCGCCGGGCCTACAGCGTGGAGGAGTTTCGCGAATTCGCCCGGACGAGCCCTTTCGGGGACGGCGAGGTAGTCACGGCGGGTGTGGGTCTCGAGTTGACGATGCGTCGGCGGGAGCCGTTGAGCTTCCCGGGGCCCCTTTAGCGCGCGCGACGCGACGCGCGGGAGCCGGCCCGCCGACGGGGCGAGGCGCGGGCGGCCGGAGTCCGAGCGGGCGCCCGCCGCCGCGCCTCGGTGCGGACGAACGATGTCGGGGCCCCGAGCAGCCAAAAGATGTTGCCGTCGGGGTCGGCGAACTTCGCGATCGACCCCCACGCCTCCTTCCTCAGCGGCTCCGGGAACTCGACCCCCGCCGCCTCCATCCGGGCCACCAGAGCCTCGATGTCGTCGGTCATGAAGGCGACGCCGGTGTTGCCCGGTTCCGCGGGTTCGAACCCCGCGCACAGGTGGAGCACGAACTTGTCCCCTGGGGGCGCGACCATCACGGAGTGCTCACTGCCTCCGACCGTGTGTACCGCAAATCCCAGCTTCTCGACCCACCAGCGGGTCGCCTTCTTCGTGTCCGAGACCGTTACGGCGCAATCCGCGAGGACGATCATAGATTCCTTCGGTAGGCAGCGAGTAGGCGGGACGATTAAAGACCCCAGGGGGGTCGTGAAACACCGCGGCCGGCCCGATAGGACCGTTACCGCGCTAGAGGATGATTCTCTCTTCCTGCACGGACCGGCGTTCGAGCGACAGCCGGTCGACCCGATACGACCGACCGTCGAACAGCTGGGCCTCGGGCCGGCCGTCGAACAGGGCGACGACCAGGCGGCCGATCGAGTCGGCCTTCATGATCGCGCTTCCCGAGTCACCGCCGACCGCGATGACGCCGTACGGTTCCTCGGTAAGCACCGGAAGACCCTCGGGGCTGAAGTTGTAGTATCCTCCCCATGCGTTCTCGAGCCGGACGCCCGTCGTCTCGAACCTCGGGAGATACGGTGTAACGAGGGGCAGCGCGTCCGTCGCGAACGCGTCGCGCTCGCCCATGCGGGCCATGTCAAAGTCGAGGCGACCCTCGACGCCCGGGTCCTCCCGCGTGCCGATGGGGTGGGCCACCGTATCGACGTAGCCCAGCCAGAGCTGCCGTTGGGGGAGGATCGGCTTCAGCACGGCTCCCGTAGGGAGGATCAGGAACGGGAACCGGGCCCGACCGTGGTCGGTATCGACCGGCCGGATGGGTGGGTTCCAGCCGAGGAGCTCCTCGACGACCGGTCCCGCGACCGAGAAGAGTAGCTGGGTCCTCGGGCTGCACGCCGTCGCAACCCCGAGCGGGTGGAGGATCTGGTTCGCCCACGCACCCGCCGCGACGACCACCCGGTCGGTGCGGACGGACCGGCCGTCCCCGAAGCAGACCTGCTGGATGCGAAGCCGTCCCTGCATCTGCTCCTGGAACGAGAACGGCCGCTTCGAGGGCTCGTGGAGTAGGATTTCCTCGCGGCCCTCGAAGGAGAGCCGCTGGACGCACGTGTCGAACGCGAACTCGACCCCGAAGCGCTGGGCCTCGTCCCGGTAGAACTTCGCCATGAGCTCGGGCGCGACGGCGCCGCAGTTTCGACCGAAGAGCCCGCCCACGATCGGCTCGGGGGGGACCGCACGGTCGCCCTCGTACCATCGTTGGGGCGCGAGCTCGAGCCCCGGACACGAGCGAAGCTCATCGAGCTCGACCACGTCCGCGTCGATGGAACCCTGACTTCGGCGAACGATCGACCGGTATTCTTGGAAGAGGCGTTCGGGGAGCAGCCACAGGTAGCCGTACCGGTCGAGCAGCGGCGTGGGGGCGCGAAGTTCCCCATGCTCCTCCATCAGTTTTCGGTAGCTCGCGATCGCCGCCTTCGCGAGGATGTGGTTGTCCTCGGAGCTGAAGACGTCACGCACCATCCCGTTGCTCGCGCCCATCGAGCCTTCGCCGGGGCCCGAGCGGGCGTCCACGACGAGCACCGCGAGCTCGGGGTGGCGTTGGATGAGATGGTAGGCGGACGCGAGGCCCATCGCGCCCGCCCCCACGATCACGACATCGTACCGGTCCCGAGACGGCATGGTTGACCCGCCGAGGTCCACCTCGAGCACCGGCGATGAACTCGACGCTTTATGAAGCGGCCTCCCGAGCGAGGGACTCCGCCCTAGCCGTGTCGAGTCACCCCCGCGGCCTTCCGCCCGCTCCCTCGTGACGGGGCGAGCAACGGTCGACGTTCCCTGACGATTTCTGCGGGGTTTATCATGCGGGAGGACTTCCCCCTCTCAATCCACACGACCCGGCGGTACGAGGGGCCCGAAGGAAGGAGTTCGAAGGATTCGATGGGAAGTCGTGGCACCTACGTCGTCATCGATGGGATCGACGGGACGGGCAAGACCGAGCTCGCCGCGCGGCTCGTGCCGCCGCTCCTGCGGCGTGGGCACTCAGTTTCCAGCTTCCGTTCTCCGACCGACAAGTTTCTCCGCAGCGAATACGCCCGACTCGCGAAGAGCGACCCGTTCGCCGCGGCGCTCTGCTTCTCGGTCGACCGGGCGATGCTGCGGCCCGAGGTCGAATCGGCGCTCCTCCAGGGGGACGTGGTCATCCAGGACCGCTCGTACTACTCCGCCCTCGCCTACCTGTCACCCGCGCTCTCGGTCGAGCAATTCCGCGAGCTCGAGCGGATCGAGCAGGCGCTCTCGATCGAGCCGGACCTGATCCTGTACCTCGACGTGCCGATTAGCCTCGCGATTCGTCGCATGGCCGAGAGCGGTCAGACCGACGCGACGGACGACGAGACCTACCTCCAACGGGTCAAGACGAGCTTCGAGCAGATGTTCCAGCCTCCCCGGTGGATCCGGCTCGATTCTTCCCAGAACCCCGAGCACACGCTCACCCAGGCGATGAACGCCCTGCTGTCCGCGGGTCTATAAACCGACCCGGAGCCGCCGGGGGGTGGGTGGGGGGTTCTCACCCGATCCCCGGAGGGGTTCCGGGGAGCGTTGCGGTAGGACGAACCACGGGCCACCCGATTAATAGCGAACTCGGTTCGACGGGGTATGCCGCGAGCCCCCCGGAGCCGACCCCACGTCATCGGCGATGTCTCCATCTATCCGATCGGAAAGGGAACGAGCCTCGGCGACTACGTTCGGGCCGCCTCGAAGGCTATGGCGAGCGTTCGAGGCGTCCGGCTCGTGCCGGGGGCGATGTCGACCGCCGTCGAGGCGGCGAGCCTCGATGACATCTTTCGCGCGGTGCAGAGGGCCCACGCGGCCCTCCTCCGCATGGGAGCCCAGCGCATCGCAGTCATCCTGAGGATCGACCACCGACTCGACAAACCCGAAACGATCGAATACAAGGTCGGCCGAATCCAGCCGTAAGGAGCGTTCCACTACCCCGGAGGCGGGCTTTCGGATCATGGAACTGAACGACGCGCTCTACCTTACGGACGCCTATCTCCGGCGATTCGACGCGAAGGTCGTGGAGGTCTCGCCCGAGGGGGTGCGGTTCGACCGTACAGCGTTCTACCCCACCGGGGGCGGCCAACCCGCGGACCGGGGGAAACTAACGCTCTCCGATGGCGGAACGGTCGAGGTGGTCGACGTGCGCAAGACCCCGGGGGGGATCGTGCATCAGGTCGCCGGGGCGAGGACGCTGGCGCCGGGCGATTCCGTCGCGGGCGAGATCGATTGGGATCGACGATACGCTCACATGCGCTACCATACGACGCTTCACATCCTGAGCGGCGTGGTCTATCGCCGCCTGGGCAGCGTCATCACCGGCAACCAGATCACCGCGGAACGGGCCCGGATGGATTTCTCGATCCCCGAGTTCGACCGCAGCCTCGCCGAGAACCTGATCGAAGGGGTCAACGCGGTGGCCCGTGAGCGTCGGCCCGTGACGGTCCGGTCCCTGCCCCGGGCCGAGGCGGAGAAGGACCCCACCCTCATCCGGGTCGCCCCGGAACTGATGCCCGATGTGGCGGTCGTTCGACTGATCGATATCGAAGGGTTCGATGTCCAGGCGGACGGGGGAACGCACGTCGCGAACACGGCGGAGGTGGGGACGGCCCGGCTCGAACGCATCGAGAACAAGGGCGCGCGGAACAAGCGGCTCTACCTGACGCTGGACCCCGCCCCCCCGGAGTGAGCTCCCGCTCGCCGCGATCGGCGGCGGCGGGAACTCGATTCGCGGCTATCCACCGACCTTCGGGTGACCGGTCAGCCCGAAGATACGGACGAGTCCTTCGGAGAGAAACCGGTACGCCTCCACCCCTTTCTCCGAAAGCTCCACGCGGCCGTCGTCGGCCGGTCGGACTACCACGAGGTTCAACCGGACCAGGAAGTCGAGGTATCGTTGGAACACCGAGTAGTTGAGGCCGGCCTTCTGTTGGAGCTGGGTCCGCAGCAGGGGGCCCGGCGTGAGGGCTTCCAGCAATCGGCCGATGACGAAGAGGTCGGGTCGCTCCATCATGTCGGCAGGCCCCCTCCGGCGAACCGCCAGAGAAACTCGGCCTCGAGTTTCGACAGCTCGCCGACCCGTCGGTTGAGGAGTTCTTGATATTGCGCGATCCAGCCTTTCGCGTATCGGTACAGCGGATAGAGCAGGACGATACTCGCGAGTCCGACGAGCGGGAACAAGAGGACGGCCACCGGCCCGATGCCCGGCGCCAGGACGGATTCCAGCGCGGCCAGCCCGATCCACACGAAGGAGAACCATCCGAGGACGATCGGGACGAACGACCACTCCACCTCGCTCTTCGCGTGCGTAATCCGTTGCTGGCAGCGCTGGACGGTTCCCGTCCAGCCCGCGGCGTATCCGCCGAACTCCTTGGGGTCATTACCGATGGGACCGTTCGTCCTCTTCGAGGTTTCCCGGCGACCGAGGAACAGTTCGCGGAAGGCGAAGGCCAGCATCGCGACCGGCGGCACGCTCAGCACGGGGAAGTCCCACCAAGGGAACGTGGTGGTCGTCGAAGTGCCGCCACCGGTCAAGGTGGTCACGGTCACGACCGGGAAAAGGATGCCAATGATGGCCCAGAGAAACACGCCGAGGTAGGTGGCGAACAGGAACCCCCAGGAAAGCCACGAGAACCGACGGCTCCGTCGTGCCATGGACCCGACGCGACCGTCGAGGCTCGCGAGATGCTGATTGAGGTCCGAGAAGGCGGGTTGGTCGACCGGTCCCGTATCCTCCCCCACACGTTCCGTACGGGTCGGGAGGGCCTTACCCCTTCCTCCTCGTCGGTCCATTCGGGCTCCCCCCTCCAACGGGGGGCGCTAGCATCGTCGGCCACCGACCGGCGGACCCATGGCGCCGGCGCCCTGGGGAGATTACCCGAGCGCGTCCCGGTCCGACCTCAAGTCGATCCCGTGCTCCACGACGGAACGCAGATTCGTGAGGTAGTACGCCCAGCCGGATTGTATCGCGCCGTACAGGGCGATCCACCTCTTTCCGGACTTGAACCCTCGATGCGTAACCTTGAGCTGCGTGCCTCGGCCGCGTTTCGCGAAAGTGAATCGTGCCTCCGTCTCGAAGACCCTGCCCCCCTCGAAACGGTCGACCCAGGTCACCACGAGCTCCTTCCCCGGCTCCGCCCTTTTCACCTTGCCTCGCATCGTGTAGCCGGTCGACCAAGTGAGTCGGTAGGCACCGCCTTTCTTCGCGGCGACCTTCGCCTGGTCGGCGAACCAGCGGGTGAGCTCGCTCGGCTCGGTGAACGCGGCATAGACACGCTCCGGGGCGACGGCGTAGTAGAACGTCTGCTCGATCGTCGGGGTCTTCACCATGCCTTCCCGAGGACCCGGGTCGCCTTTAAGCACGGCGGGAGGCAACCGAAGCCCCTTCGAAAAGTTCGAAGATGCACGGCCCTGCCCGGCGATGCTTCAGGGCCAGATTAGCCGAGGGCCTCGAGGATCTCGCCCGTCGTCCGTACGCGGCCGATCCGCTTGAGGACGAAGTTGACGGTGGCTTGGTGCATTTCCACGGAACCGGAACTCATCGCGTCCTCCGCGAACACCTGCTGGAAACCGTACTCGTAGGCGAATCGGGCGGTGCTCTCGACGCCGTAGTTCGTGGAGACCCCGCAGAGAACGATGGTCGTCATGCCCCTCCGCCGGAGCTGCAGCTCGAGCTCCGTGCCGTAGAACGCTCCCCATTGCTTCTTCGTGATCGGAAGGTCGCCCTCGCGGGGAGTAAGTTCGGGCACGAACTCCGAAGCGTCGGGCGAGGGCGGGCCGCTCGGGCGCCAGCCCGGGTCGTCCGCAACGACGTTCAGCCGTTCATGGGGGCCAGCGACAACGTGGACCAGAAAGACCGGCATACCGTGCCGGCGGAAGGCATCGGCGAGTCGCGCCGCGTTGCGCACGACCTCTTCGCTCGAGTGCGGCGCGAGCGTCCTACCGGCCGCGACGATGCCTTTCTGCAGGTCGATGACGACGAGCGCGGTCTTCGCCCGGTCCAGCTCGAGCGACATGATTCCAGTGAGTGGGTGAACTCCGGAGGGGTCGGTTCAATCCTCGGCGGCGGCGATGTTCCCGTTCACCGAGACCCGGCCGTGGTCGAGGCGGACCGTCCCGGTCGACTCGGACCAGGCGAGAGAGTTGACGTACAGGCGGTCGACGCCGTCGACGATCACCCGTTTCCCTCCCGTGACCACCACGAGCTTGCGGGTGTCCCGGTCGAGCGCGACCTCCGTGACGTCCGGATAATCGTACTTCAAACGGTCCAGAACCCACGCCCGACTCTTTACCCTGTCGCGCGGGAGAGCTCCGACCGGGGGCCGATGGGAGCTCGCGTCCCCGGTCGGGGGCGGCGAGCTCTCCACGCACCCATCCGCCGTCCCCCATTCCGATGGCCGAGCTAGATGTTCGCTGAGCGCCTTCGAAGAGCGCCCGCGGGATTAATCGTCGTACCCAAGGACCGGGGCGTCCACATCCTGCTGCCAGAGCAGCGCGTTCAGCTCACCCTTGTGCTGGAGTTCCTCTTCAATCATGTGCACCAGCATGGTGCGTACCGTGAGCTGTTCGCGGCGGCGGTTGGGCAGGGTGACCTTGCGCTCGAGGTCCTTCGGGCCGAGGTCCCTCAAGAAGTCGTCGAGCATCCGGTCGACCTTTCGGGTCTCGCGTCGGGCCTCGGCGAGAGTGTATCGCGTGCCGAGAGGGTACTCGTCGAACTCGGTCTTCCCATAGACCTTGATGAACCACCACCGGTAGGCGTCGAGAATGTGCATGTAGATGTCGACGAGCGACGGGAACGACGCCCCCCGGTCGCGGTACCGTTCCTTGGGGGAGAGCTGCCAGATCTTGCGAAGGTATCCCTGGCGTCCTTTCGAGTTGTAACGGTAGAGGTCGCGGATCAGCTCGAGTTCGGTGGTCATCGGCGCCCCCAGTCGACGCGGGGAGAAAACCCCTTGCGACACCGTTCCGCTCGTACCGACCGTTCAGGCGGACGACTTGCGTCGCCGTCGGGCGAACCAAACGGCTCCGGCGACCGCTCCCGCCACGAGGATCGCCCCGACGACGACCCACGGCCAAACGTCCGGAGATGCGACCGGCATCGGTGGCGGGCTGGTCCCGTACACTTCGAGGTCGGTGGAGGCGTTCGCGCTCTCTTTGGCCGAGTCGTTGACGTAGACCGTCACGTCGAATAGGCCGCGGCTCGACGGAGTGCACCGCAGGGAGCTCGTGTTCGACGAGGCGCAGCCCGCCGGCAGGCCCGTGTAGGTGTACCGGAGGGGGCCGACCCCACCGATGGAGGACGCGTTGAGGAACGTGAGTTCCCCGACGCGCACTGCCGAGGGGTCGGCCGAGAACGAGAAGACCCACGGACCTACCGTGGCATCGAAGACACTCCCCGAGTCCTGACCGAAACCGCTGTCGCACGTTCCCGAGGAATTCTCCGCCGGTAGACTGCATCGGTCGGTCACATTCGCCCGCCAGACGGTCCCGTTGACGGGATTGTCGGGGTTCCCCTGGCTCCACGCCTCGAAATGCCAGGGTCCGGCGTAGGTGTTGTCCTCGAAGTGGTTGTTCTGGTCGAACGTAATGTTGATCGGGACGGCAGGGCCGCTGTACGGCGGCTCGCCGTAGTTGCTGAAGAGGCCGTTGTCTCCACAGTAGTTGGCGACCGTGCAGGTCGGCCCGACCTCGTACGGGTCGAACGCGAACAGGTTGTGCGCCACGGTCACGTTCTGGGCTCTCCAGCGGCAGTTATCGTAGTAGTTGACGGGCGAGCGTTCCCCTAGATGGGCCGCGCAGTTCGTCAGGTTGAACACGGCCGGGTCGACGAGGGTGCAGACCTGGTCGCTACCGTCCGAACAGTAGCGATTTGCGTTCTCCCAGACGACGACGCCGCCCCAGTTGTCGCTGAAGGCGTTGTCGGCCACGAGGAACGAGGTGGCGTGGAACGGGTTCGCGACCCGCTCGTCGAACCCCGATTCCGAGATGTACAAGGCGGAATCCGGGAAACCGGCGACCGTCGGGCCAGCGCTGATCGCGTTGCGGATGAACGTGTTGTTCTCGATCAGGCCGTTGTAGCTGATCTCGTAGATGACGCCCTCCGCGTAGTTGTCGACGATGTAGTTGTGGGCGATCAGGAACCCGGTGTTGTCCGTGTCGACCCAGATGCCGACGTTGCCGTTGTCGTGGACGTAGTTGTCGGTCACCCGTACGTCGCTCGAGATCCAGAACTTCCCACCGCCCGAGCAGCCGCAGGAGATCGGGCTTCCCGGTTGATCGTATCCACCGTAGGCATCGTTGAACGCGATCTCGTTGTCGGAGAGCGTGATGTTGGCGGAACCTCCGAAGGAACTGAAACCGTACTCGCCGTTGTGCGCGAGACAATTGTACTCGACCGTGTTGTGGGAGCCGAGCATCACCCCCGCACCCCCCGGGTTCGAACCGTTGAACTCGTTCGGCCCGATCGTGTTGTGTTCGACGACCCAACCCGACTGGCCCGCCTGATTGACGACCCCCTCGCCCTCTCCGGAGGTGAAGTTCACGATCGTCAGGTATTCGATGGTGACGTTGGGCGAACCCGAATTGGGGTTGTCCGTAAAGGCGAACTGGTTCACCGACTGCCCGTTCACGACCGCACCCGGACCTCCGACGAACGTGTCGCCCGCATCCGGTTGGAACTGGGAAAACGGACCCGTGCCGAGCGTGTGGGCTCCCGGGGCTAACCAATAGGTGGTGTCCGGCGCGAGCTCGTAGCTCGCGGACATGTTACCGTTGTTCCCTGCGGGCAACGTGACCGCGCCCGGCGGAGGTGTATCCGGTCCCGTGAGCAGAGAGGAGTTCCCACAGATCTGGACGGGAGGGGACGACGGGGCGCTGCCCGTGGGCGGCAACGATGACGCGCCAACGACCGCGGGTGCCTCCGAAGGGGACGGGACGGTGTTCTCGGGGCCGTAGCCCAGCGTACTCCCTCCCATCGACGCGATGGGCAACAAGATTCCGACGCCGGCTGCCACTAGGAGTGGAACGGTCCATGGTCGAGCCGAACGGCTCGCACGCCGCAAGGTCATGGTCCACCGGAATGTATGCCCCGGAAAGGTTCTTGAGGCCTCGCTCGCCGGCGGAATCCGGTGAGGTAGTCGCGACGCGGGGGCTACGGTCGATTCTCAGAGCCAGGGGCGCGGGAGGTCCTACCGGGACTTCGGACCCACGCGGGCGGCGAGCAGGGCCTCGTACACATTCCGGGCCGCGCCGTCGAACACCACGAACCGGACGCGGCGGATGTCCGGAAGACCTCTCACCTCCTCGAGAACGGTGCGGACGGCGACTTGCGCCGCCGCCTCCATGGGATAGCCAAACACTCCGGCCGAGATCGCTGGAAACGCAATCGACCGGATTCCTCGCGAGCCGGCCTGCCGCAATGCGTTCCGGTAGCAGTTGGCCAGCAGGACGTCGGACGGGACGTCGACTCCGTACACCGGGCCCAGGCAATGGATTACATACCGGTTGGGTAGCCCGTGACCTCCCGTGATGACCGCCTCGCCCGGCCGGAGGGGGGCGAGCGGACGGCACTCTTCGTAAAGGCCCGGCCCGGCGGCCCGATGGATTGCCCCGGCGACGCCACCGCCCGGTCGGAGCTCAGCGTTGGCCGCGTTGACCACCGCTTCGATGTCGCGCTGGTCCGTGATGTCACCTTGAACGCACTCGATCACGGCGGGGCCGACCCGCAGCTCGGTCACGTTCTCGCTCCTCCCAAAGGCCAAACCCGAGCTCGGAGAAGACGGCAGCGGCGACCGGGCCGGTGTTGGTTAGTTTCCCTCGGTCGCGCTCGCGCTCGGCACGCGGTATCGGGGACGCTCCCCGACGACGAGGTAACTCGTGCCCCGGGAGAGCACCCGAGGATTTCGAAGACCGGTTTCGTGGAGCATGGTGACCATGTGAGATGCGGAGAAGCCAGTGCGTAGAGCATCGTGAAAGGCCGACCGGATGAACGCCGGCGCGGTCAACCGAATCCAGAGGGTCAACAGCCACCGTCGGAGGGCCGGGGCGCTGCGATCGAAGTCGACAACATAGAGCCGGCCACCGGGTTTGAGGATACGAGCCATCTCCCGCAGCGCCCGCTCCGGGTCCGACGAGAGGCGAATGAAATGCTTACAGAGGACCACGTCCGCGAAACTGTCCGGGAACTCGAGTCGCTCGGCCTCTCCGTGGCGGGCGACCACCTCGAGAGAGTACTTTCGACCATTCTCGGCCGCCAGCTGGAGCATCGTGGGAGAACCGTCGACGACCCAGAGTCGCGGATGGTCGAGGTGACGGCCGACCTCGAGCGCGAGGAATCCCGGACCCCCCGCGACATCCACCACCGTCGTTCCCGGCGGGGTGGGTTGTAGGTCCGCGAGGATCTTCGTCGCCCAGTGACGATAATCGTACTTGATGTTCTTCTCCATGTACCGAGCGTACGCCCGTGACGTATCGTCCGACCAGTCCAGCTCGGTCACCGATCGACCCTCACCGATACGGAGTCGAAAGAGCGTGCCCTCATCAACGCGTCTCTCCCGCAACCTGACCGCGGCAGCGTCGATTTCACCGGGCGGGCGTCCGGCGCCCATCGTGCGTCGACCCGAAGAGGATCAACCGGGTTCGTGGACCAATCCGTACGGTGGGAGGACCAGCATCAACACGCCGGCGATGGTTCCGAGAACGGAACCGACCCAGAAGCCGCCGCCGAACCATAGGTCGCAGGCGGACACCAAAACGATGAGCGTTCCGAAGTACGCTCGATAGTTTCCGTAGCTGCGGTAGAAGGCGGGGAGGAAGATCATGCTGAGTCCCGCAACCGCCGAAAGGGCACCGGCGGAGGGCAGGTCGATCGAGCCGAAGGGGAGCGTCAGCGTGTGGGTGAGGAGGTAAAACCCCTCCGTGAGAAAAAGCACCGCCGCGACCCAGGCGAGCATGCAGGCCTCGCCTCGGCCTCGCCACTCGTTTACGGCTGCGGACACATCCCCTCCCTCGTACAATCTCCCGAATCGAGCTTACCGCCCTCGAGGGAAGCTAAGTCTTGCATTTACGTCACTCCACCCGACCCGAGAGGTCGGAGCGAATCGCAGGGCTCCCGGGACGAGGAGCCGACAGCGCGTAGAGCGAGGGCCCGCATACTATGGAAGAACGTGGCGTCGACCAGCCTCCCCCGAGGCGCTGAGCGACCCCTTGTTGGTGAGGGTCCGTTCGTAGGCCGTGGGGGCGGCGGCCCGAGCAGCGAGGCTCGTGTGCGGGGAACCCTGATTAGTCACGCTCCTTGCTTTCCGGCATGAATGTGCGTCGGCTCGGGAACTCCGGCATCCTCGTTAGCGAGATTTGCTTGGGGACCATGACCTTCGGATGGCAGACGGACGAAGCTACCAGCCATCGAATTCTCGACCTCTACGTCGAGCAAGGCGGGAACTTTCTCGACACGGCGAATGTGTATTCGGACGGAAAGTCCGAGGCGATGATCGGTAGCTGGTTGAAGAGTCGCAACCGCTCCGAGATCGTGCTCGCCACGAAGGCACGGTTCCGAACCGGGACCGGAGTCAACGACGTCGGTCTCTCGAGGAAGAACCTGTATCATGCCGTCCACGAGAGCCTGAAACGTCTGGAGACCGACTATATCGACCTCCTCCAGGTGCATGCCTGGGACCCGCTCACGCCTCTCGAAGAGACCTTCGGGACCCTCGACCAGATGGTCCGGCAGGGGATGATTCGGTATGTCGGGATTAGCAACTATCGGGGATGGCAGTTCGAGAAGGCGCTCCAGCTGAGTCGCCATCGAGGATGGAGCGAACCGGTGAGCCTTCAGTCCCAGTACAGTCTTTTCGCTCGGGCGACGGAATTCGAGCTGCTTCCGATGTGCGGCGCGGAGAACGTCGCCATGCTTCCATGGAGTCCGCTCGCTGGTGGATTCCTATCGGGAAAGTACCGGGACGGCGTTCGCAATCCCCCTCCCAGGACTCGGATCGCCGACTCGGAGAACAAGGAGTTCTACGTTCAACGATTCGAGAACGAGCGAGCGGTGCGCATCGTGAGCGCGGTCGAGGCCGCCGCCCGCGAGTCCGGCCATACGATGTCCCAGGTGGCGCTCAACTGGCTCTTGTCCCATCCGACCGTCACCGCGCCGATCATCGGTGCGAGAAGCCCGGAGCAACTCTCCGAGAACCTCGGGTCCACCGGGTGGTCCCTGACGTCCGATCAGCTCGCCGCCCTGAATCTGGCCAGTACGCTGGACGTCACGTACCCGTACGATCGGCGAGCCGAGGAGCAGCAGAGCGCGGACCGTCGGCTGGACACGAGCAGCTGAACGGCCGATAGCCGCTGGCGTTCGCAGCGCGAGTCGAGGAGTCCTCACTTACCCGGGAGGAGACCCAGTCCCGTGAGCATCTGACGAGCCGCGTCTTCCACTTTCGGAACCGGCCCAAAAAGCTCGGCCTGGCGGCGGGTGTCGGCCACGTACTTTCCCGTCTGGAAATATCGGAACATGGCCATCATGTCGTCGTCGCGAGCCCCTCGACCCCCCTGCATGGGGGCAACTCGCACGGGTCGGCCCAGTATGTCGCCGAGCAGCGTCGCGTATTCCGGGCCCGATAGGGGTCGATCCGACCCCAGGTCGATCTTCTGTCCGAGGGCTCTGGGTTCGTCGACCGCCAGGGCGATCGCCCGAGCCACCTCGCGGGGCGCGATGTAGGTGATGCGGATTCCCTCGGGAGTCATGGCCAAGACCTGGCCCTGTTCGAGGCCTTGACGGATCATCTGGCCGTACCCGCCTTCGGGGGCGTACAGAAAGGCTCCCGGTCGAAGCGAGACGAACGGAACTCCCTGTCGAACGAGGTAATCCTCCGTTTCCTTCTTCGCCCAAAAGTGGGGCACGTCAGGGGCCTGGTCGCACGTGAGGATGCTGAGGAGAACGAACCGAGGAACCTTCGCGTGCTTTGCCGCGTCCACGAGGTTTCGGTTCCCGTCCCGATCGGTCCGAATCGAATCTCCCTCCTTCCGGCGGGAGTACCCGATCGCCGAAGTGACGATGGCGGAGACGTCGGCCGCAGCACCCCGCAAGGACGCCGGGTCGAGCAGATCCCCTCGAACGACTTCGACCCCGTTGGGGAGCCTGGATGCGTCGCTGCCGGGGCGCACCAGCGCGCGCACTTTCTTTCCTCGGGAGAGAAGTTCCTGGAGGACAAGGCCTCCGAGATAGCCGGTCGCGCCCACCTGGAGAATCGGTTGATCGTTCAGGCTCGGGGAAGGAGACGGCATGGTCCGTCCAGCGTCCGGTCCCATATATTGACAGGAGTGGCCATTTCTCGCTCACCAGCATGCGATTTCGCGGCGAGCGATTTGGCTGGAGCGCTGCTAGCGTGGGTCTAGCGCCGCCGCTTCGCCATGCGGGAAGCCCGACGGCTTGCGGAGGTCCTAGGTCGAGGGCGAACGTTGTAAAGAGCTGACTTCGGAGGCGGCCAACGGCCGTGAAGGACGCGTCGCTGGATCCAGAAGGTCGTGGGTGGCTCCACGTCCATCTGCCAAAGCATCGCTTCCACCTCGCCCAGATGGAGCAGGTGTTCCGTGAGGCATTGCGCGAGGGCGGAGTCCCGGGACAGGCGTATGGGGTACTTTCTCGCGGCCACCCAGACCGCGGGTTTTTCGAGCTCCTCGGGACGGTTCCATTTCTTGAACCGTTGATCTCCCATCGCCCGTACCTCTCGGAGGCGACGTCGGACCGCCGAGATGCTCCGGAAGCGGTCCTTGGGGATTTTCATCACCTCCGTCATCCACGCGGTCGGTCGTCCCTCGCAGAATTCGGTGACGTGCTGTTCCTCCACGTAGGCTAGATGAAGGAAGATGTCGCGGAAGGAGAGCATGCTCACCCCGCGGTCCTTGGTGAATTCCTTCCATCCTAGCTTGGCCGAGCACTCGAAGAAGTCCTCCCGGAGCTCGTGGACGAAATCCATCAGGTCGATCGTGGTGACCATGGATGCGAGCCGCCTCCCTTTCGTCGGATACCCCTTCAGTCGGGACCCGGTCGGGTGAACCACCACTCATTGCCCCAGGCATCCCGCACGCCGCCTCGTCGACCGTCGGGTGCGTCCTGCGGCTTTCGAATGCTGGTGGCGCCCGCCTTGAGCGCCCGTTGGTAGGCCGCGTCGGAGTCGGTCACGTAGAGATGGATCATGGCGGGGAAAGGGCGGCGGCCGGTGGGAGCCTCCGCAATCATCACCACCGAGTCCGCGATGCGGAACTCAAGGTGGTTCACCTTCCCGTCCTTGGTCAGTTCCTGGAACCCTGCCTTTCCGCCAATCCCTTCTTCGATAAACCGCCCGAGTCCGGCGGCATTGCGGGCGAGCAAGTATGGAGCGAGTTTGGGGCTTTTCGCAAGTTCCATGGCGACGTGACACGGACGGTCCCCAAGAGCGTTCCGGGAAGGTCGTGGAACAGTGAGTGAAAGGGGTAGTTCACCCTCGACGGCCCATGGAGGCGCTGCCCGGACTCGACGGAAGGGTCCCTCGCCTATTGTAGAGCGGCGCGCAACCGCGCGACCAGTTCGTCCGCCGTCAAGGAGTGGTTGTGGCGCTCGTTCAGCTGGACCAGCAACCGGATCACTTGGTCGATGGCCGCCGAGGTCTCCCCCGTGCTCCCCACGAGATAACGCGTCTTGGGGGTTTGCGAGAAGAGTGCGTCCACGACGGCTTCCGCCACCGGACGGGAGTCCGGATACCGGGACCGGTCCAACTCTCCGGGAACGGAGAATGTCTCGGAGAAGAACTTCTGTGTGGCCTCCCGCATGGGCGAGCTGACGGACGCAGCGGCCGTGTGGCCTTTCTTCCGCTCGAAGAAGCTCGAGACAATGTTGCTTCGGAACCCTCCGGGTTCCACGACGCTGACCCCGATTCCGAGCGGGGCGAACTCCTCCCGAAGCACGTCGGTGTACGCCTCCACCGCGTACTTGCTCATGCAGTACGAGCCTTCGAAGATGTCGGGATACACGCCGTTGATGGAACCAATGTTCACGATGCGCCCATGCGCCTGACGAAGCAGCGGAAAGCAGGCCCGGACCATCCGATGCATGCCGTAGACGTTGACGTCCAACAGCCGGCTGAGGTCCTCGATCGACGTATCCAGCAACGGGGCGAGGTCGACGGTCCCCGCGTTGTTGACCAGTCCGTAGAGTCCCCGACCGGCCTCGCGCACCATCCGAGCGGAAGCTCGAACACTGTCATCGTGGGTTACGTCCAGCAGGATCGGGGTGACGTTCGGTAGCGCGGCGAGAGGAGCTTGGTCCGCTTCCTTGCGTACGGCGGCAAAGACCGCGTGGCCCTGCTCGGAGAGGGTCTCCACGATTCTGCGCCCGATTCCGGAGCTCGTGCCGGTCACCAGGACGGGTCCGGGACCTTCGGTCATGTGCCCGGTTGGACCGGAATCGCTGACGGCTCTTTAGTAGTTCTGCGTAGCCGCGAGGGGACCAGCCGATGGGGGTTGGCCAGCAGGGCCGCACGCACCCGGCCCGTAACCCTCCACCCATGCACCGGGTCTCGCCTCTCCACGAGTTTCCGAGTTGGGCGTGACAGATCTAACTTCGGACGCGATGACCGGAGCCTTCTTTGGACCGAGTGAGCTGGGCCGTCGATCAGCCCGGAGGCGATGGGAGAGAATGAGGAGGTCGAAGCACCCCGCTCGGGCAGATTTCTCCGACACTACGCTTCGGAAAATCAACTGGTCCCATGATCTGGACACGGTTCGGCGGCTTTTCCGGGAGTACCGCGATTGGCTCGCGGATCACTCTCCCGCGGCGACCGGGTCCGACTCGCCCGTGCCGATTGGACTCGTCCAGTTCGACCGCGTTATCTCCGAGCTACCCGGAGTCTACGGTCCGCCGCGTGGGGATGTTCTCCTCGCGTTCCATCACGCCGAGCTCGTCGCCTGCGGTGCACTACGGGAGTGGGAACCGAAGGTCGGCGAAATCAAGCGAATCTACGTGCGGGCGGATCACCGAGGGCCGGGATTCGGCCCGGTGCTCACGGCCGCGCTGCTGGAGCGAGCGCGTGAGCTCGGATTCGAGCGAGTCCGGGTGGATACGCTCCCGTCGATGACCGCCGCGATACAGTTCTACCAAAAGATGGGGTTCAAGCCCATCCCACCCTACTGGCCCCACCCCGTGCAGGGTGCGCTTTTTTTCGAGTGGAGTGCCACCCGAGACACCGCCGGGGGCTCGGGGTAGAGAGTCGCGCGACCGTTCGGGATGTACGCAGTCTTGCGACCGCTGGCCCTCCCAGCTACTCGGAGGGCATCAGGAGCAGTTCGTTGCCATCAGGGTCGCGAATCGTGGCGTCCCAGCCCCAAGGGCGCTGGGTGGGACCATCCACAAATTCGACGCCCCGGGCCTTGAGTTCCTCGCAGTTCGCATGGAAGTCCCCGTCGAGCAGTAGCAAGATTCCGCTATTGCCCGGTTCGAGGGGTACTCGGGGCTCGAGGTCCGAGCCCTGACACAGGTGGATCGCCCCGCCCTTTCGGGCATGCCCCACCGTAACCCAATGGTCGCCCGAGATTGCGATGGGCAGCCCGAGAACCTCGGTATACCAACGCAGAGAGTTCTTGCGGTCCTTGACCACCACGGCAGTGCTCGCGACCCAGGGGGCGGCTTGGCTTTTGGATGACTTGGCCGGCTTGGACTTCGACTTCGAGGCCATGGGCACGGCACATCAAGACGGGAGATAAACTCCTGAAGGAGGTCATGAAACACTCGGCGGGTAGCACGGGTGCGTTGCACAAGGGACTTTGTGGCACACCGACTCGAAGAGCTGGGGGAAGGCCCACCCACAAAACGCCGTCAGCTGAGGTGCCAGCGACCCAGCTCGTTTCGGTTCGGGCCGAGGTGTCGTGTCAGCCAAGACTAGCCCCGTGCTCGTCTTCGCCGGCCGGCGAAGCGAGCTACGTGCCTCGTGAACGGAAACCCTTGCGAGTCCGATGTGGGACGGGGACCGACGGTTAATCTTCCGGGCCAGGCGCCGCTTGGCGCAGGCGTCGCACGGTCTCCCGAAGGAGCGCCTTTAAAACGGTCGGGTCCCCCGCGGCCGCGGTCCCCCAAAACTCCCACGAGGAGAGGACCAAGCAACGGGTCGGGCTGACGGCCTTGACGGTCGCGGTCCTGGGCTCTTCGTCCAGGAGTGCCATTTCCCCGAAAAATTGCCCCGGGCCGAGGGTCGCAACGGTTCTCCCACCTTTTTCGACGTTGACCTGGCCTTCGGCGATCAGGTAGAAGCCGATTCCCTTTTGGCCCTCCGCGATGAGGACGTCACCGGCTTTGTATCGCTGATCGGCGGCGGTCGCGGCGAGGGTCTTCAGGTATTTCTTCTCGAGACTTGCGAACAGCGGTACTGTTTTCAGCAAGTCCATGGCGGCCGGTTGATCCTTCGGGTCGCTCATCCGTCTTCGCCCGACCCCGACGAGGTGAGCCGATAGATGAGCCTGTTGGTGTGGTCTCTATAGTGAACCTCCCAATCTCTCGAACGATCGTAAGGACCGCATTCCGGGAATCCGTACCGGAGATTTTCGCCCAGCAACCGGCGCAGAGGTCTAGGGAAAGCGCCTTAACTCCGGCCGGCCGCGGGTTTAATGGACCGAATGCATCCCAGCTCCGTGGCTCCGGGTCGCCGCCTCGCCGCGGTGATGTTCACGGATACGGTTGGCTTCACGGCGTCCACGCAGGCCAATGAGGGGCGCACCCTCGAGCTGCTCCGTCAGCAGGCCGAATTACTCCGCCCGCTCCTCGCCCTTCACCAGGGTCGCGAAATCAAGTCCACGGGCGACGGCTTCCTGGTCGAGTTCGACAGCGCGCTCAAGGCCGTCCAGTGTGCCATGAACATCCAGCGCCGCATCTACGAGCGGAATTCCGAGGGCGGTCAGACGCCGATTCGCATCCGAATCGGGGTCCATCTCGGGGACGTGGTCCAGAACGGGGCCGACATCCTCGGGGACGCGGTGAACATCGCCGCCCGCATCGAGCCGCTCGCCGAACCCGGTGGGGTATGCGTTTCCAGTGCCGTCTACGACCAGGTCCGGACAAAGATTCCCGACAAGTTCGAGAAGCTTCCGCCGAAAGCGATGAAGGGAATTCAAATCCCGATGGAGGTCTATCGGGTGGTGTTCCCCTGGATGAACAATGGCGGCGGGCCGGCGGCCGATGATGCACGCGTAGCGGACAAGACCCGTCTCGCGGTCCTTCCCTTCGCGAACATCAGCCCCGACCCTTCCGACGAGTATTTCGCCGATGGGCTCACGGAAGAACTGATCGCGAACCTCTCGCTCGTGCCGGGCCTCAAGGTGATCGCCCGAACTTCGGTCATCGGCTACAAGAAGACCGAGAAAACGGTCGCCACGATCGGAAAGGAGCTCGGCGTGGGGACCGTGGTCGAAGGGAGTGTCCGCCGGTCGGCGAACCGAATCCGCGTGACGGTCCAGGTCATCGACGTGGCGACCGAGGAGCACCTTTGGACCGCGAAGTACGACGATGACCTCGACGACATCTTCGCGGTGCAGAGCGACATCGCGACCAAGGTGGCGACGGCTCTTCCCGGGGGACTACAGAAGGAGAGGGTCGCGGTCCCCGAGCTCGAAAAGCCCACGGAAACGGAGGCGTACCTCCTGTATCTTCAGGGACAATCGTTGATGTGGAAGACCGACCAAGACTCGTTGCGGCGTTCCCTGGAGTTCTTCCAGAAGGCGATCAAGACCGACCCCACGTTCGCGCGAGCGTACGCGGGCATGTCGCAAGCGTACATCGGGCTGGGGACGGAAGACTTCATGCCCTGGGTGGATGCCTGCGAACTCGGTCGAGCGGCGGCGGAAAAGGCGATGGCCATCGACCCGAACCTCGCCGAGGCGCACGGCTTGCGAGCCGAGATCGCGTTCATGGCCGACGAGAACGCCGACATCTTGGACCGCGAGGTACGGAGAGCGTTGGAGTTGAACCCGAACTCAGCCCAGGCTCACATGATCTTGGGAGCGCTCGCGGGATCCCTCGGCATCGTGGAGGCGTACCTCGATCAAACCGAGCAAGCGTTCCGGCTGGACCCTCTCTTCCCCACCACGATCCGATCGCTGGGGAACGCCTACTTCTTCTCGGGCCGGTTCGATGACGCTCTGGCCCATTGGAAGAAGACCACGGAGCGGTCCCCCATCGACTCGTACCGAGGGCTCGCCGATTATTACATGCTCAAGGGCGACTTCGAGCAGGCGGAAAGCATGGTGAGTGAATTGGAGCGCATCGCTCCATCGAGCGACTTCGCCCTCCTCTGCCGGGGTTTCCTCGCGGCGTTGCGAGGAGATCGAGCGACGGCGATGAAGGCGATCCAGAAGCTCAAGGAGACCTCGAAGGAGGGATACGCGCGTCAGTCGTCGGTGGGATTCATCTACTACGCTCTCGGTGACCTCGACCGGTTTTTCGAAGTGATGTTCGTGACCGCCAAGGCGCATACCATGCAGGCCGCTCGCATCCGCATGTCTCCGCTCCTCGCCGGCGCGAGGAAGGACCCAAGATTCGTCCAGCTGCTCTCTACGTACGGCCGACCCGTTCAGGCGCCGCAGTAGACCGGGGGATGCCGCACCCCGTCCCGTTTCTCCCGGGTGAGCTCGGCCGAGGGTAATGTCATGCCGGAAATGACCAAGACCGAGAAGTTCTTTGTCAATCGCCGAGGACTGAAATCCCTCTCCCGGTTATTGGATAAGCTCGAGCGCTCGGGTCAGATCTCTCTCACCTCATCGTCGAGCGTCCTTGAGCTCGGGGGCGGCAATGGGAAACTCTCTCTGTTGGTGAACGAGCGGTATCACCCCGCCCGGATTCACCTTACCGACTACGACCGGGACCAGCTCGCGGTCGCCCAAGCGACGCTCGCGCGGCAGTATGGTTCCATCCCTCCCTCCATACGGCTCGAACGGGGCGATGCCACCCGGCTCCAGTATGCGGACGAGGCGTTCGACTTCGTCATCGCGCACCTGATGCTGCATCATCTCGGCGGTGTCCCGGAACTCCTCCGAGGGCTCGATGAGGTGAACCGAGTGCTGCGCCCCGGCGGGCGCTTCTTCTACGTCGAGATGTTTCACAAGCAGGAGATACGGGAACACCTCGCGCAGATCGGGTTGGCGATCACGTTCCACGAGAGGAAGCGGAGGTGGTTGAACACGATGGATATCGTGGTCGCCGTGAAGCCCATGGGGCCGACGGCGGCTTCGGCGACCCGCATCCCGTTGGGCGCTCCGGGAGTCTGAACCGGAAGGCGTTCCCCGGGAAAGAGTCCCAAGGCGAACACGCCGCGCTGCCCTGGTCCGATCACAGGTTCAACCGGGGTTGCAACCCGTGTTGAGGAGGCGTCTTGACCCTCGTGGGAATCAGGAGTGCGCGAAAGCGCGATGTCCGAGCGTCCCTGGGCCACTGCCGGAATGGAAGTCCTTGGCTCGGCCGACTTCGACGGAGAACGCATTCGTAGGCCCGGTCGATACGTGGTGACGTTCGGGGCCGAGTGGTGCCCCTGGACGCGACGTTTCGTGCCGAAGTTTCTAGCGCGGACCAAGGGGATGCATGCCACGCCGGCGATAGCCGACATCACCGAGATGACAAATCCGCTGTGGGACACGTTTCGAATCAAGATCACTCCGACCATCGTCTGCTTCATCGACGGTTCGGCGGTTTATCGAGCGAACGGACACCGATTGATCGGGATTCGCGAACGAGAATTACAATCGGTGGTTGAATTCATGGAAAAGGCGGCGCCACCATCGAAGGTCGACCGGATGTAAGGGGTGGTCCACCTCACCCCACGCATCATCGGACCGGCTCTCGGCCCGCCCGAGCGAAAGGTAAGATGGCGCCAACTATGTAGGCGGAATCGTCTCTAGCCGGCGTTCTGTTGGTCCACGCATCCGATCGAGGTGGTGTTGATGAAAGCCATGAGACTCGTCGCCGAAGGTCGCGGTCTCCAGGCGATGTCGGTGGACCTCCCGTCGGTCTCACCGGGCTCGGCTCTCGTCGAAGTGAAAGCGGTGGGGGTGTGCCACTCCGACCTCCATCTGATCTCCGGGGGGTATGACCTGGGAGAAGGGCGCAAGCTCTCGACCACGGGTGGTGGTGCTCTCCTTCCGTTGACTCCCGGCCACGAGATCGCGGGGACGATCGCAGCGTTGGGACCCGGCTCGGAAGGTTCTCATCTCAAGGAAGGGGACGCGGTCGTGGTCTACCCCTGGATCGGATGTGGACAATGCCGGAAGTGCCTCGCGGGCCGGGAAAACCAGTGCGAAGGCGCTCAGCGGTTCCTCGGCTTCATGCGGGATGGAGGCTACGCCGAGTTCGTTTCCGTGCCCGCGGTTCGGTACCTCGTCCGGACCGGGGGGCTCGCGCCTTCGCAGGCCGCACCCCTCGCCTGCGCGGGGATCACGGCCCTAAGCTCGATCCGCCGGTGCCAGCTTCGAGCGGGCGAGCTTCTCCTCATCATCGGAGCGGGTGGCGTAGGAAGCACGGCCATTCAGATCGCGAAGCGGACAACGCAAGCCCGCGTGGCCGTAGTGGACGTGGACGACGCGAAGCTGGAACAGGCCTCGAGGCTCGGCGCCGACGACGTGTTCAACGGCGCGAAGGTCGATGCGAAAGAGCTCGTTGCCCAGCTGAAACGGTCGAACGAAGGTCGCGGCGCGGACGCCGTGGTGGATTACGTGGGGACACCCCGCACGGCCTCCCTCGGGTTCCGCCTCCTGGGTCACGAAGGCCGGCTGGTCCTGGTGGGATTAGCCGGGGGCGGGATGACCATCCCCCTACCCATGCTCCCAATCCTGGGGGCCGAGATCCTGGGGGACTTCACGGGAACCCTCGAGCAATTGAAGGAACTGGTCGACCTCGCCCAGAAGGGCATGGTCGTCCCTGTCGTGTCCGAATCGTATCCGCTTGAAGAAGCCAACGCGGTCCTCGATAAGCTTCAGCACGGGAAGATCCAAGGGCGTGCCGTACTCACGCCGTGATGACCCGTGGGCACGATTCGATTCCTCGCGATGTCTCGACCGGCCGAATGACTTCGCGGATACAACGCGGTAGCCGCCGTGAGGCCGTGTCACGGAGTGCGCCGGCACGAAACTCGGACGGGGGAATGCCAGGCGAGGCTCCCCTGTCACCTAGGCACCGGCCCCGAAAGGGCTGAGTATAGGGACGAATCATAAATGTCGGGCGGAAGGCGAGCCTTGGTCGACTCGACGACCGTCTCTTGGAACCGGAGGGCTGGCGTCTTCTTGGCCATACGGTACCTCCGAGCCCACTCGGTCCCGGTCGTCACCGAGCCGCTGTCCCAGCTTCCCCACTTGTCGAAGCGGGCGATTCGTCTCGCGCTCCGGTTGTTCCCGGGCTTTCTCGACCGCGCCGACGTCTCGTTCCCCATCATCGTCGCAGGTCGAGGGTGGTATCAAGTGGCCCTCGACGGTCGCCATCGGCTTTGCAAAGCCATATGGACCGGACGCACGGAACTCCCCACCGTGCGATTGCCGTTCTGGTACGTCTTCGAGCTAGTGTTCCCGGGCGTCTTCGAGGTAGAATGGCTCTTTCTCTACCTCCGGCACGAGCTTAGGAAACCGGGCCGGCTAGCGGTCACCCCATCGGAGTAGATCCTCGCCACCGTCCGCTACCGGGACGCCTCGCTCGGCTCGAGTCCCGGCCGATACACCGCACGCGCCGATGGTGTCGGGGTCCACGTTCGGGACCTCCATCATCGCGGAGCGAACGGTCCGCTCGTCCCACGGGAAGAAGTGATTAGCGGCCGGGACCTCCCGGTTTCGGCCCCGAGTCGCCCGTGACTGACTCGACCTCCTTCGACTGGCACGCCCGGCCTGGAGTGATACTCGCTACTCGGCACCTGCGAACTCACGCCATCCCGGTCCGGTCGACCCCACTCGCTGAGCTTCCCCGGCTTTCCAAGAAGGTGATCCGTTTCGGGCTACGGCTGTTCCCGGGGCTCTTCGACCACGTGGACCTATCCTTTCCGATCATCGTGGCGGGGAAAGACTGGTACAAGATCACCCTTGACGGTCGCCATCGCATCTCGAAGGCCACGTGGACCGGCCGAAGCGAACTTCCGGCGGTGCGCGTTCCCGTCTGGTTCGCGCTCGAGCTTCTTATCCCGGGGGTCTACGAGATCGAGTGGCTTGGGCTGATCCTTGGCCGCAAGCTTCCGAAGAGGGCGACGTCGTTCTCGATTTTGCGTGCCCGAAAGGTTAGAGTCGCTCACTCGGAACGGCTCCCTCACCCACACTAGCGACCGTATTCGAGGGCATCATCGATGCCTCGACGTTGAGAACGAGGCGGATCGAAAGAATCTAAGTGCCGCCCCTCACGATCTCGGCTGGTCGCTGACGTTCGGTAGCCCTTCCCTCATGCCCGCTGAGCCGGATGGGTATTTGGGTAGCCGACACGCTATCGGCCAGGGGGCCGACCTGTGGAGTCGCCACCGCGCGGAGAACACCGATCCTCCCTCTCGAAGCCGACGCTCTCCACCGGGATCGTGGTGTCCGCTGTTACGGTGGGGGTGTTCCTCGTCTTTTCCGCGGTGGCGCTGGTGGAAAGTTCTCCCCTCTGTCAAGCAGCTCCCGGTTCGCGGGAGTTGATCGGTGGTCGAACGTACTGCGCTGCGACCGTCTCCGTGCCAACGCAAACCGGGAACACCAGTGCCAATCACACGGAATGGGGATTCTTTTTCCAACTCATCCAGCCCGTTACTTTCGGTTTCAACTCCTTCTTCGTGATGGGTGTCACGGAGCCGGGACCCTTGGGCGGGGTCATGTGGGGATACCTCATGACCGGGCCGGGAGGGGTCCAAGCCTGCTACGGGACGTGGGGCACCGGAGGGCCGCGGGTTTGCAACCCGGCCCAGAACACCTCCACCCCGGTTTGGTTAACTCCGGACAGCAGTGCCGGCGTGATGTTTTTCCCCTCAAGCCTCCAGCTTCTCGTGGAGAGTTGAGGCCAACGGTGCTCGAGAACGGCCTCGGCGGAACACAGTGGCCGACGTGGGAATTGCGGGTATTCGTGGGCGAGGAAATCTGCCTGAGATCCAACGGGAATCGACCCTCGGACCGGGCGCAAGGCGGATCCGGAATCGCAATCTAGTGACCCTTCGCCCGGTCGTGCAACCACCGAGTGATTTCTTGGAAATGACCGTCGTAGAGCGTAAGGTGGGTTTCCTGGTCGAACGAGTGGAACTCCGCTTGGGGAACGTGCTCGGCGAGCCAAACACCATGCGCGTAGGGGACAAATCGATCCAGCTTGCCGTGCCAAATCGATGTGGGAACTTTCACGCTGCTGAGGTCGAATCCCCAGTCGGAAATGAAGGCAAAGTCGTCCTCGATCCATCCCTCCGGCGACTTCTCGATACCGAAGCGCTGGGCGGACTGCAAGTGCCTCCCGAGTTCCCCCGTGAGGAGTTCGAAGTCCTGGGGTGAGAGCAGGGTGAGCATCTCAGGCGAGACATTCCCGCTCTCCTGCCGCATCGCTTCGCACTCCGGCGCCACGTAGCGTTCGAGCGCCTCCCTTCCTGAGAGAGCCGCCTGAAACTCTCGCAAGTTTCCCTCTCCCATCCCCTCTATCCAATCGAGCCCCTGGGCTCCGTAGGGCGCCACCGATGCGGAGGCGGCCGCGGAGGCCACTCGGTCCGGTAGGGTTGCAGAGCAGGCGAGCGCGTGCGGTCCGCCGCCGGAGTGGCCCCAGACCGAAAAGTTCGCAAGTCCAAGGTGGTCCGCGATGGCCAGTACGTCCGCGGCGGCGTTCACCACCCGCCTCCCCGGCGATGGGTCGGACCCCCCGTAGCCCGGACGGTCGTACCCGATTAACCGAATCCCGTGTTCCAGCGCGTCTCGTTCGTGCGGAGCGTAGAGGGCCCCGGAAACTGGTGTGCCGTGATGCAGAAAAATCGGCCATCCACTGGGATCGCCGCCATCGACGACCCGGAGCACCCGGCCCTCGCGCGTCGTAATCGGTAGTGTTCGGCTCATTGCCGAGTTACAGGTGGTGGCAGTACTCACAAGTTTACCTCCGGGAGCGCACGCGATGGGCGCGGGGAAGTGGAGAGGCCGCTCAATTCCTCGGGATTCGGGTCGCCTCGGACGCTGGGCATCCTACCTCCTTCAGGAGAAGCGGTGAACGCTCCGGACGACGGTCTGACCTCGGATAGGCTCACCGAACAATCCGGGCCCGGAGTTATACCGGTCCTGAGTCTTTGATGGTAGGAACGACCTCGATTGCTGGAGGGAGGTCCGATGATGGGTGGGAAGAACCGCCAGTGGCTGCTCGCGAGCCGGCCCGAAGGCATGTTCAGTGAACAGAACTTCAAGTGGACGGAGACCTCGATCCCGACGCCACGGGACGGAGAGGTCCTCCTCCGGAACCTTTGGATCTCCTGCGATCCGACGCAAATAGGTTGGATGAAGGCGGACACATACGCCCCGAAGGTCCCGCTCGGCGAGGTGATGCGCGCCTTCGGGGTGAGTCAGGTGATTGAGTCGCGCAATGCGGGTTTCAAGGTCGGCGAGCTCGTCACCGGCCCCATCGGTTGGCAAGACTACGTCGCTACCAGCAGGGGCGGCTTGAGCCCGCTCGCGAGAGTTCCTCCCGGCGTGGCGCCGGAGTTAGCGATGAGCCTCTTGGGCGGCACCGGGTTGACCGCCTACTTTGGCGTGACGGATATCGGCAAGGTCCGATCGGGAGAGACGTTCGTCGTCTCGAGCGCGGCGGGCGCGGTCGGTTCGATCGCCGGCCAGATCGCCAAGATCCTCGGAGCCCGTGTGGTCGGCATCGCCGGGGGTCCCGCGAAGTGCGAGTGGTTGCGGAAGGAGGCGGGCTTCGATGCCGCCATCGACTATCGCGGGGAGCAAGTCGGTCCCCGTCTTTCCGAGACCTGCCCGCACGGGATCGACGTGTATTTCGACAACGTTGGCGGCGAGATTCTCGACGAGGTGCTGGCCCGGATCAACCTGCACGCGCGGATCGTGATGTGCGGCGCGATCTCGAATTATGTCGCGTGGGAGTTCCGTCCGTTGAGGAATTACTCCATCCTGATTCGGAGTCGGGGCCGAATGGAAGGTTTCCTCATCTTCGATTACGCCGCACGATTCTCGGAGGCGTTGCCGGTGCTGGCGCGATGGCACGCCGAAGGTCGTCTAAAGCAGAGGGTCGACATCGCCGTCGGCCTCGAGAACGCCCCGAAGACTCTGGCGCGGCTGTTCAAGGGCGAGAACTTTGGCAAACAACTCCTCAAGCTCGCCGACCCACCCCTGCCGATTCCGTCGTGAGCTGCGGAATTTGGACGGTGGGGATTAACGCTCCGTAATCGGCGGGCCATTCGGGTCGGGCTTGGTCGCAAGAACTGTCACAGCCAACTCGCTGGTAGACGAAGGGATTGGTGTTCCCAACGGGTGCGTCCAAGCCATCGACCCGGATCAAACTCGAAACTTGCCCTTTCGTTTGTTCGTAGGTCGCCGTCGGCTCCCGGCGACGGACGAGGTCACCCCATCGACCACCGTGAGGGGACTCAACCTCCGGATCCTATGTATGAGAATCGGAGAAGTACATCCATGTCCTACCGCCAGCAGCATGGCGAGCGTCCCTGCGCTGATCGTCGGAGCGTTTTTCCTCGTCGTGGGCGCATTGCTGATGCCCGTCTCGGTTGGGGAAGGGTTTGTGGTGGTTTTCATCGGATTGGTATGCATGGGAGCGGGCCTGCTCTGGGGTATCGGATCCGATTCCGCCTCCTCCGGCACGGGTCGGGAGACCACGTGCGCCCAGTGCGGTTGGCCGAATGGCACCGGTAGTGTCTACTGTACCCGGTGTGGGTTCTATCTTCCGCTACCGGCTTGATCCGCTGTTGCGTTAGAGCGGGCTTCGGAACACTGCCGGGGCTTCGATCCGGGCAGGACGGGAAGCACCCGGCGAGAGTGATTTTCAGTAGGATTCAGCACTTCGGACGCCCCGGAAAACGTTGGGAGCCAGACCCGGCAATCCCCCACGAAATCCGAAACCATTAATGCCTGGAGAAACCACTTTTTTCGTCTAGGGAGCGGTCTCGCCCCTAGCGATGTCTGATGAGTCGGACGCGGCGCGCATTTTGCGCGACCGCGAGCAGCGGAGG
>Ga0187782_10000034_pt1 | contig 72452 bp, 57 predicted proteins | sample 0715_SJ02_MP15_2_FD_132454 | JGI IMG/M metagenome (GOLD analysis project Ga0187782, IMG submission 132454) | Tropical peat soil microbial communities from peatlands in Department of Meta, Colombia - 0715_SJ02_MP15_20_MG | ecosystem: Environmental > Terrestrial > Soil > Wetlands > Peat | place... | reverse complement strand
TGACGAGTGGCAGGAAGGTATTCGGGGAGCGCTGAAGAGTGAGGTTGACGCCTGCTTTGAGAGAGTGGCGGCCCCGGTAGTAGGTCCAGTTGTCTTGAAGCTGATAGGTATTGACGATGCGGAGCTGAGGGAAGAAGTAAGCGGTCCCGAAGCCCAAGAGAGAAGGATCTGTAAAGGTGACGTTGGTGAGCGCGGAGGTGAGATTTCCCGGAGAAGGAGTGGTGTTGCCAATGGTGTTTCCTCCGAAGCCGACACTCTCGCGCCCGTAGGAAGCGCGAAATTCGTTGGCCTGATGATTGGAGATATCGCGGGTCCAGCTGAAGCCATAATCCTGTGCCAGCGCGGGCTCGTTAAAGGGATAACCGGAAGCGGCCGCACCTTGTCCCGGGTCGAGATTAAAGAAGTTGGTGTTGTTGTAGATATAGCGGCCGTAGAAGTGGTTCTTGGCGGTTTGAAAATCAAGCTTGACGACGAAGTTGTATTGGCGGGAGTCCGTGGGGAGGGCGCGCTGAATGCCGTCCTCCTGAACGCCGGCGCAGCCTGAAAAATCGACGAGCTGAGGAGTGCCCTGGGGCCTCGGGCTACCTCCCTTAATGGCGTAAGGCCCATAGTTCTGGAGAGCAGCGACACCAGCGCTACCGGGAAAGCACCCAGCAAGAGTGGCAATGCCCGCGGGTGTGGGAGTCAGCAGACCTGTGCCGTAAACGGTAGAAGCATTGATGATTTCGACATTGTCGCCGCCGAAGAAGAACAGTTTGTCCTTAATGATTGGACCGCCAATCGTGCCTCCAACGAACAAATCATTGAATGTGGGGACCGCCGTCAAGCCTTCGAAGGCCTTTTGAGTATTGGTGAGGGTGTCGAGACGCTGGTTGTTTTCGGTGGCATAGAGTGAACCGTGAAGATCGTTAGTGCCGGACTTGGTGACTACGTTGACGACCGAACCGGAATTGCGCCCATATTCCGCACCGAAATTGGCGGTAGTGATTTGATATTCCGAAACAAATTCCGAATCCGAGAGAAAGAGGGCCGGGCCCGCAACGGAGTTATCGTTATTGTTCTGGCCGTCGATCTGCTGATCGTTGTTGCGGCCGCGGATGCCGTTCACCGCGAATCCAGTGCCGTTCGGATTGGCAAACCCGAGATCGCGGTTGTTGATGACGCCCGGAACAGTGAGCGCAAGGAAATCCAGACCTTGGTTTTCGAGAATACCCGGGAAAACGGCAATGGTCGAATCGGTGAGGGTCGTGCTGATCTGCGCCTGAGTGCTTTCGATGGCCGGAGGGGCGTTGGTCACCTCGATGGAAGTACTCAAAGAGCCCACGTCAAGAGTGAGATTGCCGAGTCCAGTGTCCGCCCCCACATTGACCGGAACATTTTCCAGATCTATCTTGCGAAAACCGTCCTTCGAAACTTCCAAGCGATAAGTCCCCGGAGGCAGCAGCGTAAAACGAAAGGAGCCATTGCTATCGGACACGGTCCTATACGCCTCGTTGGTGCGTGTATTGGTCAAGGCAAGGCGTGCGTCAGTTACCACTGCTTTTTGGGCGTCGACGATTGTTCCAGAGATGGATCCTGTGCTGACCTGCGCAGGCAGCCCTGGCGCTAACGCCATACAAACGAGCAACAGCACAAACCCAGAGGAGCGGAGACGCGAATCAAAAACGGGCCGCAGACACTGCCCCACAGATTTGTGGGACCTGAGCCGCCAGGAAAGAGCGGGATGAATTCGCCTCGATTTTTTGCAGAATTCATGTGCCAGTGCTTTGGCGTAGATCCACGCCAGACGAAAACACACGAGCAGCAAATGGTTCCGGGTAGCAAGCAGCATATTGTCGACACCTTCCCCTTTTAGATTCCGCCTCGACCCGGTTCCGAGCCCGCCATGGAGATGGCAGTGCTCGAGAAATCGTTCAATTCAGCAAGAATAGCGTTTGAGTTTCGCGATCAAACGATATGCCGCGGAGTTTCAACGCGCGAACGCCAAAGAATCCGTCATACGGAGTCTGTCCTGCCGATGGCACGTAATAGGTGCGCACGCCACTAAATTGGTGACCGCCAAGAGCTAGTTCGGGGTGTGCAATGGGCTTGGCCGGGACGCGCTCGGCCACGCTGCTGCCTTCCTGATCCGAGGCTGGGGTGACGGACCCAAATGTTGCCCATTTATCGCCATACACCACGACAAGGTCGGTCCCGGTATCGACAATCAGCCGGACCTGCGTTCCTTGCAGGGTGGCCTCTGCCGAGGCCAACCCAGTGGAGGGGTCGTACGACACGCGCGTCCCGTATTGGGCAACGGGTCCAAAGTCCAACTGCTTCTTCTCGTAATCCAGCCGGAAACTCGATCGCGCCAAAACATCCATACCTAGTAAACCAGCCACCTCGATGCCGAGGTTCTTCTCCAAACCCGACAAGTCCATGACATTAATTGGGAGTGCCGATACGTGAATGGGGCCTATATCCAGGTTGGGCAGCACTGTCTGTTGCGTGCTGATGTTTCTGCCGACAGCGACAATGGAGGCAGGGGTGAGTGGTAGTGCCAGTTTCTCCAGCGAACGCTCGTTCAAGATGCTCGGCGCTGTTCCGGTGTCCAAGACAAAGTTGTGCGTTTGGCCACCAATTTGGCCCGTGGCAACCACCAAAAACCCGTTGTATATATGAACAGGGATGGTGATGTTGCTGCGTCGCAGCAGCTCCCTGTCAACATTCGAAGTGCCAGCAGTCTTGCTTTTAGCCGAGCTTGCCGACGGCACGAATATTATTATTGTGCCGATCAGCGTTCCCCACAGTGCCTTCCTTGCATTCAAACCAGCCGCACACTCCAAAACGGTATGCGCGAAGGTAGCGGTCCAGAGCGGTACCTCAAGAGTTTGCCGGTGTATTCCGGGTAGATTCTCTGTGGCCAGCTAGCTCACAGTGTTTGCAAGAGTTAGCAGGAACTGGGAGGTGGGGTGTCCGTGGACTTTTAGAACTTCCAAAACGGAACTTCGTCATATATCTCGAGGCCACAATGAGTACAGCCAGTCCATACGATTCGATCGTTCGTTTTTCGGTGTTTGAACTGGATTTTCCCGGGCGGGTGCTGCGCAAATCAGGGATGCGTGTACGGTGTCAGGAGCAACCTTTACAGGTTTTGGCAGCGCTGCTGGAAAAGCCCGGTGTGTTGGTTACCCGAGAGGAACTGCGGCGACGAGTATGGCCCGAAGACACCTTCGTGGATTTCGATCATGCCCTGAACACAGCGGTAAAGAAGCTTCGCCGTGTATTGAACGACGATGCGGATGCTCCCCGGTATATCGAGACGGTGCCGCGCCGGGGCTATCGTTTCATTGGACCGGTTCAACTGAGCCCGACAGTGACGCCGTCGGGAAAACCGGCAGAGGGAGCAGTCCTAACCAGTGCAAATGCTTCGGAGTCTCGATATATTCACATAGTTGCCATCGCGATGCTGGCAATGGTGTTCGCGTCGTTCGGCGCGTACTATTTGAGCTCGCGGCATGCGCGAGCCAGCGGAAATCCTTCGGCGTATAAAGCAGCGATGGTGGCGGTACTTCCATTTCAGAATATGACCAGCGACCCGGGTCAGGATGCGTTTTCCGATGGGATGACCGAAGAGACGATTACCCGGCTGGCGCGACTTAATTCTCCGCGATTTCATGTGATCGCCCGCACTTCGGCAATGAGATACAAAAATGTAGCCAAAGGTGTGGATGAAATCGCGCGGGAGCTCCACGCCGATTACGTACTGGAGGGCAGTATTCGTCGCGAAGGGCCGCGCGTCCGCATTTCGTGCCAGTTGATCCGGGCCGCCGATCAAGCTCTGCGTTGGAGCCAAGAGTACAACTTCGATTCAGGAGATCCACTAACGCTGGAGACCCGCGCTGCCGAAACCATCGCAATGCAATTGAACACCATGCTGGGCGACCCTTCCATGCCTCACCGTTCGATGAATGATCAAGCATTGGATTCTTACTGGCGCGGCCTAGCTGAATCCAGCATTCACACGCCTGAGGGTGTCGAGCAAATCGTTGCCACTTTTGAGAAGGCCGCGGCCGATAATCCCAACAGTGCACAGATGCTGGCCAGCTTGGCGCACGTTTATGAGCGCGGCACGAACCTAGGGTTTTTGCCGCCCCGTCCGACCTACGCCAAGGCCCAGGCTGCCGCGGAACGCGCACTGCTGCTGGATCCTTCTCTACCGGAGGCCCACGTTTACCTCGCCGACGCCATGCTGACGGTTGACTACGACTGGAATGGCGCCGGAAGCGAAATTCAGAAAGCGCTGGAGTTGAATGCCAACGATCCGATGGCCCATGAGTGGAATGCGATTTTTTTGTCGGCGCAGAACGAGCCGGAACCTGCTGTGCAGGAAATGCGGCGCGCCGTGGAACTCGATCCGTTGAATGCGGAACGCCGCGTCTTTCTTGCTGAAGTGCTCCTTTGTACCAAACGGTGGGAAGAAGCGGAACATGAATTGAAGACCGCTCTGCAGCTCGATCCGGCCTCGGGCCTCGCGCACATGGTCCTGATCAAGCTATACACGTCCTGGGGCCGGCACGAGGAAGCCGTTTCTGAATGGAACACGATCTTTTTCTTTGATAATCAACCGGAAGCCGCCGCGGGGGTGAAATCGATATATAAGAAGTCCGGATTTGACGCGGCCGAACATTTCGCATGGAAGCAAGCGCTGGCACACCTTAAGCTGATTGGCGAGCATCGCTACGTTTCGCCATCTGCGTACGCGGTGCTGTACGCAAGGCTGGGCGACAGGGACCAGGCTATTGAGTGGCTGCAAAAGGCCTACGAAGCGAGAGACGTGAATCTGCCGTGCCTGCCGAATTTGCACGATGACGCCTTTTCGTCTCTCAGGCAGGATCCGCGGGTGGTGGCCATCTTCGATAAAGTACGACCGCCTCATTGAAAGAGTTTTGCTGTCAAGGAGATATGAGAGGTACTTAGTCAGGCGCATGCCCTCCCGCGCAGCAGGATGCGAAAAGAGGCAGCAAACAATCGAAAAAATGACGGTAAACGGATGTTGCAGCAACTGCTGTGGCACTGTATGATTTTTGGCCATGTCACGAGTCCCAAGCCAGAACTGTGCGAGTGCGGCAGGAGCCGCGTGTTGTCGTACGGCGTGTTCTGGCGGACAGCTCGTGAACTAGACCTCTCCTAGAATCGAGCTTAGAGGTAACGAACCGCCGGAAGAAAGAGTCCGGCGGTTTTTCTTTTGCGGCAGCTTTTTCGACGAGGTGCGAAATGGAGACGTTAGTTAGGACACGCGATTACGATCATGCCGTGTTGCCGGGCAGTCGGTTGCTTCGACATGTTCGCACCTCAGACTCACGGCTCCAAGCCTCTTCTGCGCTCCTCGCAGTGAGAATGTAAGGAGAATTCACGGATGATCCTCAAGTCGGTGATTACGAGATTGGTTGTGAGAACGGCGGCAGCGACGGCGTTAATTTTCGTGCCCGGTGTCGCAGCACTACATGCGCAGGGAGACGCGTCGATTAGCGGCGTTGTTAGAGACGGGTCGGGCGCAGCGGTGGAAGGCGCGGTTGTTCAGGTGGGAAATCAAGAGACCGGCATGCAACGCGACCTGCGAACCGACTCTACGGGCCGATTCAACGCGCCCTCGCTGGCCGTGGGAACCTACGAACTTACGGTGGACAAACCAGGCTTCCGCAGCGCGCGGCGGTCAGGAATCGTGCTGGTGGTTGGCCAGCGCGAGGAACTCGAACTCACCTTGCAGATTGGCGACGTTCGCCAGAGCGTGGAAGTGACCGCCGATCCCGATACCATCGCGACAACCACGGAGGACACTTCCGGACTGGTCGGGGAGCGGCAGGTGAAGGATCTTCCTTTGAATGGCCGCAGTTTCGACCAATTGCTTACGTTGAATCCCGGCGCCATCAACTATACTTCACAGCGCGCCGGCGGCACGGGCACGTCCAATTCCGAGCCTGGAAACATGTTTTCGGTTTCAGGGCATCGTCCACAAGAAAATCTGTTTCTGTTAAACGGTGTGGAATACACCGGAGCATCAGAAATCAGCAACACACCCGGCGGAGTCAGCGGTCAGCTTCTGGGAGTTGATGCGGTGCGGGAATTTGCGGTGTTAAAGGATGTGTACGGAGCGGAATATGGCAAAAGGCCGGGCGCGCAAGTCAACATCGTGACAGCCAGCGGCACCAATCAGCTGCACGGCTCGCTGTACGAATTCGTGCGTAACAGCGCTATGGACGCGCGAAACTTCTTCGATCTGCCGCAAATCCCTGACTTTCAGCGAAACGATTTTGGGGGATCACTCGGAGGGCCAATTCGACCGGACAAGACTTTCTTGTTCGGGAACTACGAAGGATACCGGCAGAATCTCGGTTTGAGCGACGTGACGCTGGTGCCGGACAATTCCTCGCGAGCTTCGGCGGTGCCGAGTGTGCAGCCATTGCTGGCGCTGTGGCCGGTTGCAAACGGCCCTGAAATCCGGACCTCGACGGGTGCGGCCAGCGGCATTGCCACGGCCTACAGCAGCCCGCAGCAAACCATTCGCGAAGATTTTGGAACCGCGCGGCTGGACCAGATATTCTCGAATAAGGATTCGTTCGCCGGAATCTACACGGTCGACGATAGCCAGGCCCACTCGCCAACCGCCAACCCTTACACTTTCGACGACATTTTTCTGCGCGCGCAGGTGGCGAGCTTGAGCGAAACACACGTATTCTCGTCGAGCCTGGTCAATAAAGCCGTGTTCGGCTACTCGCGAGGCGTGTTTTACTTCAATAGCGGCACCACGGTCGATTTGCCGGGGTGGGTCCACACCGGATTGCCGGTTGGTGCGGTGGTTGTTGGCGGCGGCACCACCCTGAATGGTGCGTCGCAGATCACGAATGGCGGCACAAACGCGGGGAGCAACTTGCGAGCTGCACGAAACCTGTTCACCTGGTCCGATCAGCTTTCTTACGCGCGCGGCCGGCACACATTCAGCGTTGGTGGTTGGGTGCAGCGCATTCAATCCAACGACTCCTTGGTCCAGGACCAATACGGGCAAGTGTCCTTCACCAATCTGCAAACCTTTCTGCAGGGACAGGTCAGCACGTACACCTATGCTCCGAGTTTCACGCCACTTGGCTGGCGTAGTACAGAGGCTGCGGGTTTTGCGCAAGACACGATCAAGGTCAAGCCGAACCTGGAATTGCAGTTGGGCTTCCGCGCAGAATCCACGAGTGGTTGGAATGAAGCGCACGGGCGCGCCTCGAACTATGCGTTCAATTCTAACGGCGTGATCCTTACAGAACCCGTGATCGGAAGTTCGGCGCTGGCGGTTAACAACGCAAAATTCCTGCCGGCTCCGCGTGCGGCAATTGCGTGGTCTCCGTTAGGTTCGCAGAAAACAGTAATTCGCGCGGGATTCGGGACATATTATGCGTTGCTGGACAATCTGAGTTATCGATTGGATCAGAATGGCCCGTACAACACGGTCTATGCGGTGAAAAGCATTCCGTTCTCGAGCATCTCTCCTGACGCAACCTACGCAAAATCGAAAGTTCTTCCCAGCGGGGTGCAACCCAATCTGCAGACCCCAACGGTCGAAAGCTGGAGCTTGAAAGTCGAACGACAGCTTGTTGCCAATACGACCATCAGTGTCGGATACGTCGGATCGCATGGTTATCACGAATTGCTGTCGCTAGACGCAAATTTGCCGACACCGACGATTTGCCCGAATTCTCCTTGCCCGGCCGGATATCCCGCAGGGGAGCTGTATTTTCCTCCAGGCGCAGCGTTGGCGAACAATAATGTTTGGAACACCACCCATTGGTTTTCTGAGGGAATCAGCTCGTACAACGGCGTGGAAGTCGACGTGAATCATCATTGGCAAAATGGGCTGCAAGTGCGCGGCGTGTACACATTCTCAAAGTCTCTGGACGATGGCGACAATCTGAACACCAGTGTGGCTACGAATTCGCCTGCCTTCCTTTCAGATCCGCTTCGTCCAACGGCGGACTATGGCCGCGCGTCATTCGACGTGCGGCACTCTGGAGTAATCCAGGGAACGTATGACCTGCCGGTCGGGCGGCCTGGCTCTTTGCTGGGAGAGTCCTGGGGCAAATGGCTGCTTTCTAATTGGCAAGTGAGCAGCATCGTAACGTTGCAGTCCGGACTGCCGTTCACGCCGCAACTTTCTTATAACCCTTCCAACGATGGAGACACGCGGAATCCTGTGCGCCCTTCCTGGAACCCGAAATTTTCCGGGAACGTGATTCTGGGCGGCCCTAACGAGTATTTTAATCCGCTGGCGTTCCTTCAGCCCCTTCCGGGCACCTATGGAAATGCGGGCCGCAATATTTTGCAGGGGCCGTCGTTGGCGGAATGGGACTTCGCGCTAGCTAAGCGATGGCCGTTGTCAGAACGCGTCAATCTGCAATTCCGTTCGGAGTTCTTCAACATATTGAATCACACCAACTTGAACACACCGAATCCCGTGGTTTATGCGGCGGCCACAGGTGGGCCATCTCCCACCGCGGGAGTTATCACTTCGACGGCAACAACGTCGCGGCAGATCCAACTAGGACTGAAGTTGCTGTGGTAGCGAACGGACTGTAAGGGACTAAGGCTCTTTCGGCAGACGCGCCAGCGGGATTTTTTTGCCAGGGTCACAAGCTGCTCCCGCGCTTGCGGATTCTGCGGAATGTCGATGCTAAACACGGCCAGGTTCTTTCGCACACAAATACCGGCCGCCGGAGACTTGCCTGGTACAGCCAGATTGATTGCGGCGGAATCTGCTCCGGACACAGAAATGGGACTTTGCGGCGCGGGTTCTGGGGGGCTATTCGCTAATGGTGTTGGCCAATTAAGGTAGGCAGTGTTCGCAAGGTGTTCCCTGTCCGTCTTAATGTCGATCGTAACGAACATCAAGCTTACGAAATATAAACGTGCAATCAGGCTTTGGCAGCCATCGCGGCAGGACCGGCGGCAACGGTGTTGGAGCTGTCGACGACGAATCGATCGTGGTCATAGGCGACCGCAGCCTTGTATTCGAAGCGACGCCCATCCTCCGATTCATAAGGAATGGAGACCTCCAGCCTGAGTCTCTTGGTTTGTTGCCGAATCAGCGGTCCGTCAACATCGCCCCAATCGAACAGGTAGGTGAAGTGCACGCTGTCCGTTGGGAATACCTGAACAGAAGTGGGATCACGGTGCTGAGAGCGCGGAACATCGTCCACGAAGCTGTCCACCTTCAAACCGACATGGAAAGCGGGAAGAGTGCCGAAGTTCATCAGACCGAAGGTGATGTTCCAGTAGCGGTTGTCTCGTCCCCCGGGAGTAACAGCGGACAGACCCATGTATGGTCGATGAAGAGCTGCCGTCACCGCGGCTGACTGCTTAGCTGCTTCGGCGACGGTCATTGCCGCTTTGACCTGTTCTTGAGAAGCATCCAACTGCGCCTGCGTTTCCTTGAAATGGCGGCGCCGGTCAATGCGATCCCACAAGAACATCAACACCAGGGCAATTCCTCCCAACCACACCGCTAGGGGTTCATACGTCTTGAGCCATTCGAGAAATCCACTCATATTCGTTTCCTCGGGCGCCACCATTGCGTGATGCCGTGGGCGGGGAGCCAAGGCGGGAACAGACACATAAATGTAGCAAAAAATGGCAGTAGTCAGGCAGGTTCTTGACTACCAACTACCCGCCGTTACGGTGATAGTGTAGCGAACATACCCTACGGCTGATCACTGTGCCCCGGGTTTCCTGTAGATAGCAGCGAGGAACTATGCGTCGGTGGAACTCGAGTGCGTCTGCCCCTCATGGATCGGTGCAGGGATAAGCCGGCCCGCAAGAAAATGAAGCAGAAACAGAAGAGCGAGGCCGCCGGCAAGCCCGAGCACAGACCATTTCATGTCGGTCTGCGGGTAATACAACGCATACAGCACCAACACCCAAAAAGAAGTTGTGATCATCGGGATTCCGACAGCGATAAACATAGTTCCGGAAAATCCCGGAAAATACCAAGGAAATTGATCGTGAACCGAGCGCCGAGCCCACCAGGGAGTGTCAATATGTATCGCCAACCCTTCGGCCAGCGGTAGCTCGCGTTCCTGGGGACCGCGACGGTGACCTAAGCGATAGAACTCGAACAGGTGCGAGTCGATCGAAGTGACGCCGGGAATAGACTCCAAAAGGCGCAGGTACGCGCGCCAAAATTGAATGACTCGCACTCCACGGAACCCCAAGGATATATAGAACAGCGAAAGCGCCAAACCGAACAAAGACACAATCAAGCTGATGTTGTGCGCCATGTTGGTGGCCGAGGTGGTAAATGCCAGAGCGGTGGCCAGAAACGCCTGGACCGTGGAGAAATTGTTCATCCGCGCGTAAAGAATGTGATCCTCGTGGTACAGCCGCTCCAGGACCTTGAGCCAGGCGTTTTTGGGGTCAGGAAATTTTGAATGGTCCGTCACTGCAGCCTCGAGAGTTTGGCTCTGAACTGCCGCTAAGAAAAATTGTACAGTGCCCGGGGCAGTGGCTCAGCCTAGAAAGACACCAGTATGGCGTTCGAGGGAACATCCCGCCGGCGCGGGAATCGAGCGGCGTCATGAGAACGAAAGCGTTTGCGGCGCAAATAGGCCGAGCTACGTGACCGCGGCCTGTACACGCTCAGCTTGACCGGCAGGAGACACAAACGTGCGCGTTGGGAGAAAGGGCAACCGATGTGGCGCAGACCAACGAGCATCGATCGGACCTGTGACCAGTCCGGCGAGATCGCGTTCCGCCCAACGTTTCGCCACGAACTTCTTCATCGTGCGTTTCAGCCACCTGGAGCCATAACATCCTTCGAATCCTTGCTCCAGGAGCGACTCCAATGCAGCCGGCGTACAGTGAGGATGGTTCCAGACCAGGTGCTTGGTGTCGAACTTAGACCAGTCCTTTTCGAAGATGCCGTAGTTGGAGTGGAGATCGCGCCACATTTCCGTCTGCGGGTGCGGCGTGACGATAGTGATTTGAGTCACGTCGAGCTCGAGGCTGGCCAAGGTGCGCAAGTCTGCTGCGATCGATTCCGGAGTTTCCGCAGGCAGGCCAATTATGTAGTAACCATGGGCGTAAAGTCCGGCGCGATTGAGGCGTTGAACCAGGTCAAACGCGGCCTGGACTTTTTCGTTCTTGTGCATTTGCTTCAGGATTTCTTGATGGAAGCTCTCAATCCCAAACAGCGCGCCTTCCATGCCACTGAGCCGCCAATGATCGAAATTTCGAAGCAGCAGGTCGACGCGGGATTGCACCAGCCAGCGCACACGATGACGGGCGAGAAGCTCTATGACCGCTTCAGCATGAGACGGCAGGTTGCCGAAATTTTCATCCAGCAGGAGAACGAAGCGAACGCCGTGGGCAGTGTAGAACCGCAGAACACGATCAAGCGAATCGAGAGAAATAGGCTTGGGCTGCGGCGCGAAAGCGGTGGTCTGACAGAAGGTACATCGAAAGCTACAGCCTCGAGAGGAAAACAGGATACCGACCGGTATGCGCCACCCGCCAGGAAAGCGAAATTCTGAAATTAGAGGCGGGTGCTGAATCTCGTCCAGAGTCGTGCCGAGTTGCCGAGCCAAAGCATCTTCACTGTATCCGGAAAAGACATGGTCGAAGACGGATTGCACATCGGGAGTGAGCGCGCCGTAATTTCCGGCCCACAGCCGCGGCACACCCTGAGCGCGAGCCTCCTGAGCCAGTTCGAGAATGTCATTGGTCTCCTCGAGATAGAAAGAAAAACCAACAGCATCCCAGCCACGGCGAAGCTGTTCGCGGTATTCGGCCCTGCTGGGGTACTCCAGAATGGATACGCCGGGGACATTCTGGCGAAGGAAGCGCAGGCCGAATGATATGCGCCGAGGCATGCCAAACCGCCAGCGGAAGTTGCGCGGCGCATTTTCGCGGAAATAATCGTAAAGGCCAGAGTCGCGGCAACGGGTGGTTAGAAGAATTCTTGCCATGGCACGCTCCTGCGCAGAAGGTCTTCGCAAGCCGCACACAGAATGGCGAAGAGGTTAGCACACTTTTAACGGAAGCTTCACAATGTGGGCGATTCTTGCCACGGGTGGGTAACCCCTGCTGGACCCTGGGTGGGAGTGTGTGCTTTCGGGGTGGTGGCGCACGCACCTTATAGGTCGCGATTGGCGCGACCCTTGGACAATATGCGGAGCCACATGAAACCGTAATTACAGTTTCTGCCCACGCAGCTCCAGTGCGGCCTCCCAACGGCGGGGGAATTCGCCGGGCAGCTCACAACAATACGCGACGCCAGCGAAAAGATCACCGAACTGCCTCTCGCCAAACGCCTGAAAGGATGCGCGGGCATCAAAAGGCGCCCCGGGCCGGAGCTCCGCGAGTAGCTCCTCCTCGGCTTTAAACCATTCAACGAGGGTGCCGCGTTCTCTCTGCACGATGGTCATGGTGATGGCCCCAGTATCTGGCTAGAAGGGTACGTTCTCGAGGTGTTCAATCCGACTGGTCTTTAGGCCAGTTGCAGTCCAGTATGAGGTCCAGGTAGCGCCGTTTCCGGAGTTACGCAGTTGGAGACCCGTAGTGATAACCAATTCGAAATTGTCGGGCAACTTCGTTCTGTAGGGGCATCGGCAAGGCCTAAAATACCAACTACGGTCCAGCCGAATGACTTCCGGATATCGCTCTTTCGGGAGGTTAAATGAGCCAATCATCGGTGGTCACTACTTCCGGGAACGGCGCAACGGCTGCCGCCCGCCGCAGCACCCGCATTGAAAAATCAGTCCCGCTGATCATTCTGGGCCAGAATCGCGTGGGCGAGCCGTTCATGGAGAGAACGGTAGCACTTAGCCTGAACAAGCACGGTTGCCGTTACGCCTCGCGGCACGATTACGGAGTCGGGACCTGGGTCACCCTGCAGATCGTCGGATTAATCACCTCGGACGAAAAACCCGCGACCGTCCGGGCGATGGTGCGCTCAGTGCATCCGCCCGCCAGTTCGCGCGAACTGCAACAGGTGGGTGTGGAATTAGAAACTCCTTCGAATGTGTGGGGGATCGTCCAGCCGCCTATGGACTGGAGCACCACGGAAACAAAAATTGCGAGCGCAAAAGTGGCTACGTTGATTTCACCAGTCGAAGAGTCGCCGGCGAAACAGGCGGACGCGCGCGAACTCCGGATTAAGCCTGAGAGTCGCCTTTCGCCCACGTCTTCGCCTAAGCGGGCCGAGGTCGCCAACTTCCCGGCCCCGTCGGCAGTCGTTTCTGGCTCGACTGCCACTGCACAGGACAACGCACATCCGCACCGGGTAGTAGTGACCGCCGATGGGCTTATTTCTGCCATTCACGGCCGACTGCAACACGAAGTAGAAAAGGCCGTCGAAACGGCGGTTGAGAAAAAGATCGGGGATGTGCTTCGCGAGGCGCTCAGTTCCGTCGAGAACGCCCGGCGAACCAGCGTTCGAGAAATCCAGGAGCTCTTTCCGAAGCGAATCGAGGCCATGCGACTCTCGTTGAACGACAATTGCCTGGAACTGCCCGCCCAATGGAAGGCGGACATGGAGACGCATCGAAGCCGAAGCGAAGAGATGGCGCAGCGTCTGGAACGTCAGGCCGCAGAACTACGGCTGGATCTGGCAAATGCCCGGGAATATATGGAGAAGGTTACTCGAGAAGTGCCCGCGCAAATTCCGGTGCGCTTGAATGAAGCGCTAACCCAGGCTACATCGGATTTCGAAGCAGCCGCGGCGCTGATGATTGACCGGCGGTATGAACGTTTGCGAGAAAACGTGCAGGTTTTGACCCAGGAAGCCCTTTTGAAGCTGAATGCCCGCTCAGCGGAGGTCCAGGCTATGGTGCAGACCGCCGTGAATTCCGGGTTGCAGGAACTTCAGCGGGAAACTGAAGTACATGTGAATACGATCCTTGCGGAAACCAAACAACGCGTGGACGCCACACTTTCCTCTCTGGACGCCGAAAGTCGGGCCGCATTCGAAGCGCGACTGCGGGTGCTGAATGCGGAGATGGCGCGGTCCGCCGATTGCGCGACCCAAGAGTTCCAGGAAGGCATGAAAGCTTTCTTGTATTCCTGTTTGGTCGCGGCGGTGGGCGCCGTGGATGAGCACGCCAAGACCACACTGGACGATTTGCTGAGGAACGATAAAGGCGTCGTGGAGACGAGCCACAAATTATCCGCGAATGAGAGCCAATCGGGGACTGACGCGAACGGCCAGCGTCCCACCACCTAAGAAATACCGTCTGACCACACTGGCGCTTCTCTGAAAACGATCATTTGACTGGTCCCAGGTAATGATCGAGCCAATCCAACGTGTCCTTCATATAGGGCAACAATGCAGGCATGTGCCCGGAATCGTACAGGATGTGTTTTTTGTCCTGGCTTCCCAAGGCGCGGAAGAGCGGCTCCTGGCAGGTTTCGAGTGGGATCCAGAAATCATACCTGCCATTGAGCATGAGCACCGGTATCTTCACGTGTGGCGCAAAGTTCATCGGATCTGCCTCGGGGAGCACCGGAGAGTGGTTACAACCGCCCGCGGCAAACACGGCGACCTTAAAGCGCTTGTCGATGGCGGTCATGATGGGACCGAGCTCGGCTCCCCAGCTGATGGCGAGGTAAGCCAGCCGGGTGTTGTCGATATCGTTGCGGGTCTCCAGGTAGTCGATCGAGCGCTGCAAGTCGTCAGCCTGTTGAATAGTCTCTGTTCTTTCCGCAATGGTTCCCGATTCGGGTGGAGTTCCCAGGCGCTCATAGGTGTCTTTGTAGATCGGAAACATTAAAGCGCGCCCACTTTTTACAAGGAAATCAACCATAGCCAGTTGGTTCTCTTCGAAAGTGTGAAAATACTGCGCGTCGCCGTGCGGGAAGTAAACCACAGTTTGATAAGGGGGAGAAACATTCCTAGGAAGGAAGAGATAAGCGATGACGCGCTCGTGGCCGTAGGTAGCGTTGAAACTAACGCGCTGCCGCCGCCAATAGGGCAAGCTATCGTCCTGGCTTTCTACTTTCGCCTCCAACGGTGTGCGGTCGTAGGCATACATCGCTTCATAAACGCGGAAAATGGCGTCCGAGACCGGCTTCACGTTGCGGTAGTCTGCTTGTGCAAAGGATACCGGACCGACAAGATTGTCCGGCATCGGCTGCGAATCGAGAGATTTGATCAGCCGAATGCCATTGGTTGCTGAGCGATCGAAAGGCGAGCGGGCGTCCGGATCCTGATACATGTAAGGTGGCTCGCTGAACGCGCCGCCGAGAATATATCTGCGGTCTCCTGTCGAGTTCAGGCACCACTCCTTGACGTTGCCGGCCATGTCATAGGTCCCATACGGTCCCAGGCCGGGATAGCTCCCCACCTTGGCTGGACCTTTTCCTGAGAAGTTGCTGGCCTGCAGAATGTCGGAATACAGACCCATGTCCGCCGCGCGATACCAATGAAAAATGGTCGGCAGGCTCTTGCCGACAAATTCCGCGTAGGCTGCTGCTTCGTTACCAACTCACGCCATTAACGGGGAAGTCGTCCTCTCCCGGAGGATAGTTGCTGAGCTCCCAAGTGGCCGGGCCGGGCCGGTCAGTTTTGTCGCGGAAAAGTTGCATGGCGGAGTGGAAATCAAGAGTGCGGCCGTCTTTCAGGAACGGATATTTCCAGTATTTAGGGTCCTGGTAATCCGCTGAATCTACAAATTTCTTGTATTCGCGATTGGTCACTTCGAATTGATCAATCAGGAAATCGCCCAATTTCACGGGAGCGTGTCCCGTAGGATCCACATCCCCGGCGGTCACGCGAACCATTTTCGGAGGCAAAGTGCCAACGCCGTCCAAGACAACTTCGCCTAACCTGGGTTCATCCGGGTAACCGGTCGCGTAAACGGTTTCGTATCCTTCTTTGTCGAATCGGAAGGCATAAAATGCGTGCGGCAAATGAAGCTGGTCCAGAGGTGTCTTGCCAATTGGAAGCCAGTCGTCTTGAGCGCCGGTGTAATCGCGCACATAAACGTCGGCCCCGGGAGGCTTTGTACGGATTTCCACTGGCCATAGCCACTCGGCTCTGACTTGATTCACTGCGGAGTCGCCCGGTGCATAGCGGATGGCTTGTTGTAGCAGTCGGTATGCGGCCACGCCATGCTGCTCCAACACCAGCTGCTGGATTTTCGGAAGCGCCTCTTGATGCACCCAACGAACGCGGCGGTTTCTCCAGGTAATCCATCCGACAAAAAGAAGCAACCCAAGACAAACCAGAGCGGCAGGCACGACAAACTTGGGGCGGCGAATTGCCTTGGCAATGGGCACTGGGCCGGTAGACTCTTGCCGCAAGGTTTTCAGATCCTCGAGCATTGCCTGGCAGTTTTGGTAACGATTCTCCCGTTTCTTAGCCAAGGCTTGCGAGATGATCTTCTCCAACTCTCCGGGTATGGCGGTGTTCTGCTGCTTGGCGGGGCAAGGGTTTTTGTTCAGGATGGCATCGAAAATCGAGGCCGTAGTCGAGCCAGGAAAAGGCAAAACACCAGTGCACATTTCGTAGAGCACGACGCCGAAGGAAAAAATGTCGGTGCGTGCGTCGAGGTGCTCTCCGCGCGCCTGTTCCGGGGACATATACGCCACGGTTCCCAAAGTCGTTCCCGGGCTGGTGAGTTCGCTGTCAACGAGCACTGTGGATTGCGGCGCCTTGGAGTCCGTCTCGAAATTCGCAAGGAAAGGGCTCAACTTCGCTAGACCAAAATCCAGAATCTTCAAATGACCTTCGGTGCTGACAAAAATGTTGCTGGGCTTGATGTCACGATGAATCACGCCTTTGGCGTGCGCGGCTGCCAATCCCTCCGCAAGCTGAATGGCAAGGGCCAGTGTCTGTTCGAGCGGCAACGGCTTGCCGTCGATCAGGTGTTTCAACGTTTGTCCTTCCAAATATTCCATCGCGAGGAAGGATCGACCCGCGGCATTACCGATTTCATAAACGGTGCAAATGTTAGGGTGATTCAATGCTGAAGCTGCCCGGGCTTCCCGGCGGAAACGCTCCAGGGCTTGCGGATCTTTGGCCAGAATTTCCGGAAGGAACTTCAGGGCAACCGAGCGACCTAAGTCGGTGTCCTCTGCCCGATACACTACGCCCATGCCGCCGCCGCCCAATTTGCCGACTATGTGATAGTGCGAGATGGTGTCGCCAATAAGGGCATCAGAGGGGACCATAGTGGGGTCATCTTAGGTTGCGGTAGAAAGCAAGTCAATGAATGCAACTAATATGATTGCGGATATCCGTGTCAGGGGCTCGTTCCTGCATGTGTTCTGCAAATAGGAGCGCCGTGTCATACTAGCCCGGTCGATATAGGCGCCAGGACGTGCGGGCACGCGAAGCTGCTGAAGAGCCGCAGACGACGAGAGCATGGTTATGAACTCAGTGAACGTCGATAAGATCACTCGAGCGCTTAGCGAATTTCGCATCGAGATTCCGTCTTGGGGTTTTGCGAATACCGGAACACGGTTTGGGAAGTTCATTCAACCGGCGGCAGCTACAAACATCGAGGAGAAGTTCAGCGACGCAGCTCAGGTGAACCTGTTGACCGGAGCCTGCCCCACAATTGCTCTGCATGTGTTGTGGGATATGCCGGAAGGGATTCGCGACATTGAGGAGATTCAGAAACTTTCAAAGCGATACGGTGTAAGAGCGGGATCGATCAACCCCAATCTCTTTCAGGATCAGCAATACAAGTTCGGGTCTTTCGGCAATCCCGATCGTGGGATACGAGAACGCGCCCTGCAGCACGTCAGGGAGAGCATCGAGATTGCAAAACGTCTGGGGAACTGTGATGTTTCTCTGTGGTTTGCGGACGGATCGAACTATCCGGGCACGGCCAACATTCGACGAAGGAAGCAATGGTTCGAGGAGTTGCTGCAATCCGCGCACAAATCGTTAGCGCCCGGTCAGCGGCTCTTGGTGGAATACAAACCATTCGAGCCCGCGTTTTATCACACCGACATCGCGGATTGGGGCATGGCCTTGCACATGGCGCAGGCTGCGGGGCCTCAAGGCAGAGTTTTGATCGACACAGGACACCATTATGCTGCGCAAAATATTGAGCAGATTGTGGCGTGGCTGTTGTCCGAAGAAATGCTTGGCGGATTCCATTTTAACGACCGGCGTTACGCCGACGACGATTTGACCTTGGGATCCATTGATCCATACCAGGTGTTCCGAATCTTTCACGAGATCTTGTTTTATGAACGGGACACCGGCAAACCGGCCACCATCGCCTACATGATCGACCAGAGCCACAATCTGAAGGGCAAAATCGAGGCCATGATTCAGACCGTCAAAATGGCGCAGGAACTGTACGCCAAGGCCAGCCTGGTTGATCCTGCGGAACTGAGCAAAGCGCAAGAATGCTGCGAACTGGTGAGGGCTGAATCGTTGTTACAGGACGCCTTTGCGGCTGACGTGCGCGCGACAATTCAAGAGTGGCGGGAATCGCAAGGTCTTCCTAAAGACCCCTTGGAGGCGTTTCGCCAAAGCGGGTACCTCGAGCGCATCACCAAGGAACGCTCGGCGAGGAATTCGCCTGGCGTGTCTTCCTATGCCTAGCGCCGAACCGTCAAAATTCTATTTGGCGTTTGACTTTGGGGCGGAGAGTGGCAGGGCGATTCTCGGGCAGTTCAAGTCCGGTGTGTTGACCACGCAAGAAATCCACCGATTCAAAAACGAGCCGGTCGAATACGGAGGCAGCCTGCACTGGGATGTGGCGCGCCTGTGGTACGAGGTGCGCAAGTCGCTATTGGCCACGCGAGATATGGTGTTGGCCGGTATTGCCGTGGATACTTGGGGTGCGGATTACGCGTTGCTCGGCGAGCAAGGTGAGTTGCTGCAAAACCCTTACCATTATCGCGACACACGCACCGCCGGAATCATGGAAGAAGTGTTTCGCCGGGTCGGCAAGGAGGACATCTACCGGGCTACGGGAATTCAGTTCATGTCCTTTAATACCTTGTACCAGGTCTTTGCGGCGGCGCGAGCAACTCCGGCGTTGCTCCAGGCAGCGCGGAAATTAATCACCATTCCAGACCTGTTTCATTTCTGGCTGACCGGGAATGCTACGGTGTGTGAGTTCACCAACGCGACAACCACGCAACTGGTGGATGCGCGGAAAAGAACTTGGGCGAAAGACCTGATCGCCAGGCTGGAACTGCCTGCGCACTTGTGGTGCGATATCGTTGAGCCCGGTACGGTTTTGGGAACAGTGTCGCCGGGTATTGCGCGGGATTCCGCGATGGCAGGAACGCCGGTGATCGCGCCTGCCACTCACGACACAGGTTCCGCCGTCGCCGCGATTTCTACACAGTCCGGGGGAGCATTCCTGAGTTCAGGAACGTGGTCACTTGTAGGAACGGAGGTTGCGCAACCGGTCATTACACCGGAAGCCTTGCGCCTGAACTTCACGAATGAGGGGGGAGTGCAAGGCACCACACGTTTGCTGAAGAACGTGATGGGTCTGTGGATCCTGCAAAGTTGCCGGAATACATGGGCGGCGACGGGCCAATGTCCGGAACAGGCGCAGTTGTTGGAACTCGCCGCATGCGAGCCGCCGTTCTTGTCGTTGTTTGACCCGGACCACGAGTCGTTTGTGAGGCCTCAGGATATGCCCGTGGCTATCCGGCGATTCTGCGAGCGCACGCAACAACCCGCCCCGCGCTCCCCGGCGGGATGCACTCGCGCCATCCTCGAGAGCTTAGCGCTGAAGTATCGCATGGTGCTGTCCAACCTCGAGAAACTCACCGGAAAGCAGGTCGAACGAATTCGTGTGATTGGCGGTGGTTCAAAAAACCGGCTACTCAACCAATTCACGGCTGATGCTAGCGGCCGGACAGTCATCGCGGGACCGGCGGAAGCGACGGCTATTGGCAACATCGGAGTGCAAATGTTAGCGACTGGCGCGGCCGCCTCGTTGAAAGAGGTGCGGGACATCATTGAACGATCTTACCCAGTCGAAGTTTTCGAGCCGCTCGATACCGACAAATGGGATCAGCAAGCGGAGCGTTTTGAACACTACTGCGAGGTGGTGTATGCCTGAGGTGGGAAAGTTAGCCTATTTGAAAGACCTCTGGGATTTCGAGGTAGCGGACAAGTTGTCTGACAGACCGCTCGCGCTTTTGCGTTATCGCTCTAACTTACTCGGAGCAGACTTGCGCATCACCAACTTTGGTGGAGGAAATACCAGTTCGAAGATAGAGCTGGCAGATCCGTTCACCGGCGAGCCGACGCGTGTTTTGGCGGTGAAAGGCAGTGGGGGAGACCTCGGCTCGATTACCGAAGCAGGATTCGCACTGCTGTACTTGGATCGTTTTGACCAGCTGAAAGAGCTGTATCGAGGCGAGGCGCACGAAGACGGTATGGTGCGGTACTACCCGCTCTCGGCGTTCGGGGATAGTCGTGTCGCCGCGTCGATTGATACGCCACTGCACGCACTTCTTCCTTTCGCACATGTGGATCACTTGCATCCGGATTGGGCAATCGCGCTAGCGGCCAGCGCCAATGGCGAGCGCAAATTGCAAGAATTTAATAAGGAATACGGACGGAAAATCGGTTGGCTGCCATGGCAACGTCCCGGATTCGAATTGGCCATGATGCTGGAGAAAAAGGTGAAGGAGAAACCGGGCATCGAGGGCATTGTCCTGGGCGGACACGGACTTTTTACCTGGGGGAACACGCAACGAGAGTGCTACTTAAACAGCATTCATACCATCGACCAGATGGGTGCCTTCGTTGCCAAGCATCAGAGCAACAAGCCGGTGTTCGGCGGTACGGCCCATGCGTCCCGCCCCGATCGCAGGCAAGTTGCGGTGAAAATACTGCCGGCCCTTCGAGGGGCGGTATCTTCGAACCGCCGAGTAGTAGCTCACTACAGCGGCGCAGAAGATGCGCTTGAGTTTGCGAACTCAAAGTGGGCACGCGAATTGTGTGGGCTGGGCACGAGCTGTCCAGATCATTTTTTGCGCACACGAGTGTGCCCGCTGTTCTTGGATTGGAACTCGAACAACCAAGATGTCGAGCCCTTGAAAGCCGCGGTTCGAACGGCTGTAGTGGAATATCGCGACGCCTACGTACAGTTCTATAAACATTGGGCGACACGGGAATCGCCACCGCTGAGGGATTCGAATCCGTCGGTAGTGATCATTCCCGGAATTGGATTGTTTGGGTTCGGTAAGAATAAAAAGGAAGCGCGGATCACTACGGAGTTTTTCATTAATGCCATCCACGTAATGGCCGGCGCGAATGCTTTGGAAGATGGCGAAGCGGCTTACCCTTTGCCGCAAGCCCGTCGCGCCGAAATGTCCGAGCAATTCAAGCAATTCCACAACTACGTGGCTTTACCCCGTTCGGAAGCATTTCGCATTGAATACTGGTCGCTGGAAGAAGCGAAATTGCAAAGAATGCCCCCGGAAGCCGAGTTCAGCCGAAAGATCGCGTTGGTTATTGGTGGGGCGAGCGGGATTGGCAGGGAAGTGGTGTTGCTGCTGGCACGCAAAGGCGCGCAGGTGATGATTGCCGATTTCGACAAGGACGGCGCGAAAAACACTCGTGACGAAAGCGCGAAGCTAACGAGCAGCGAATGTGTGTCGTCGATCAGCGCGGACTTAGGTTCGTCCGAAAGTCTGCAACGAGCAGTGGAGCATACCGTTCTGGAATTTGGTGGTATCGATGTGGTGGTGAACACCGCCGGTATCTACCCAGTGGCCGAATCGAATGGCGAGCTTTCCGAGGCACAATGGGACAAGGCGCTTCGCGTGAATGTTACCGGCAATTATCTGCTGGCGCGTGCGGCTGAATGGGTTTTTCGTGAGCAAGACCTGCCGGGAAGCATGGTGCTTACGGGTTCAGCCAACGCGGTGGTGCCGAAACAGGGCAGCGAGGCCTACGATACTAGTAAGGCCGCGCTTAGCCACTTGATTCGCGAACTGGCCATTCGGTTAGCTCCGACGGTGCGGGTGAACGGAATCGCTCCGGCTACTGTGGTTGCCGGCTCCAGTATGTTTCCGCGAGAACGGGTCATCCAGTCGCTTCAGAAATACGGTATTGCTCACTCAGAAGCGGAGTCGACCGAAACGCTGCGTGAGAAACTCGCCAATTTTTATGCTCAGCGTACTTTGATGAAACGCCCGATCACGCCGGAGCTATGCGCCAGCGCCATCGTTTGGTTGGCCGGAGACCAGAGCGCAAGAACGACGGGCCACATAGTGCCGGTGGACGGCGGTCTGGCAGAAGCGTTCCTGCGTTAGCGATCAACCGCGATGCTTAGTTTTTCTTGTCTACGCTTAAGTGCGGATGCTTCGTGCAACCCATCGGGTTGGTGCGCTCCGTTGCTGAAACCAGGCCGGCAAGCTGACGTGCGCCACGATGGCGTTGGATCTGTCTCGCACATGCCGCAGAGGCTGCGCTGATGGCCAACCCGGCGCTCGGAGTGTTTTTCCACTGGCTCGGCGGTCTGGCTTCGGCAAGCTTCTATGTTCCATATAGAGGCGTGAAACGCTGGTCATGGGAGACGTATTGGCTGGTTGGTGGAATTTTCAGCTGGATCATCGCGCCGTGGTTCCTCGCTCTGCTGCTGACCCGCGACTTGCTCCAGGTTTTTGGCGAAGCGCCCGGGCGAACGATTTTCTGGGCCATTTTTTTTGGATTGTTGTGGGGAGTGGGCGGCCTTACGTTTGGCCTGACCATGCGGTATCTGGGGCTGTCTTTAGGAATGGCGGTGGTGTTGGGATTGTGCGCAGCGTTCGGAACATTAATGCCCCCGATCTTCAGTGGTGTGTTCCTTACCCAGGTTGTTGGAACCCCATACGGCAGAGTCATACTTGGCGGTGTTTTCGTTTGTCTGCTGGGAATCGCGGCCGCGGGAATCGCCGGCATTTACAAGGAACGAAGAATGTCGGCAGAACAAAAGATCGAATCCATCAAAGAATTCGATCTCAAGAAGGGGCTGGCAGTGGCCACCCTGTCTGGCGTAATGAGCGCGTGCTTTGCCTACGGTCTTGCCGCGGGAACGCCGATCAAACTCCTGACGGTGCGGCATGGCACCCCAAATCTGTGGCAGGGGCTGCCGGTTCTTGTAGTGGTTTTAATCGGTGGATTTACCACAAATTTCATTTGGTGCCTGGCGCTGAACCTGAAGAACAAGACGGTGTTTCAGTATTTCACGGCGGACGCCGCAAAGTACAGACCGATCAGCGACGAACCTGTTCTCGAGACGGCTATCGACGCCCCAAGCCGCGAGTTGGTGGAGCACATACCCGCGTCCACATCGGCTGATTTCGAACGTGTACCCATGCTGGCGAACTACCTGTTGTGTGCGTTGGCGGGAACCACCTGGTACTTCCAGTTCTTTTTCTACACCATGGGCGAAACGCAAATGGGAAAGTACGGTTTCTCAAGTTGGACGCTGCATATGGCCAGCATCATTATCTTCAGCACATTTTGGGGCCTTGGGTTCCGAGAGTGGAAAGGCGCGGGCGCCGTGGCCATGGGCTTTCTGACACTAGCGTTGTTTCTACTGGTGGGATCAACCGTAATCGTGGGCTATGGTAACTTCCTTGCCGCCTCTGGGGCCCGCTGAGCTCAGCTGAAAAACAAGTAACTACACCAGCGAGCCATTCGGTCCTTGGGTCTCAGCCGAACGTAACGTTCGTTGGGGGTTTGTGCGTGCCCAATTAATGCGCCAGCGCCGTCCCCGCACGGGTATCCAAATGAGCGGCTTCCTGGGAGTACCCCGCGCATGGTGGTATAAGGCGGCGGTGCGCTCATAGAATCCTCGAGTGTGCCAGGAATCTGGGAATTTCAACCGGTGGAAGTCCAAGTGATGACAGAATTCATGGCAGAGTGTGCTTAAGAACGTTCCGAAGGAGGTAATCTCCTTTCGAACGGCTGTTTTCATCCAGACACGCATAACAACGGTGCGGGGGTGATAATCGCCGAAAAGTTCGGTGGTCGAGGATTCGCGAACGCGGAGCGGCCTGGCGGCAAGAACATGTAGGTCACATCGGTTCACCTGGAAGAAATCTGAGGCCACGGCGAGGAACTCTTCGGAGGCTTGCCGGACCTCTCGTGTCCTGCCGGTTTTCATGGTGGATTCAATGGAAGCGGCGAGTCGAAGGAGCCGGTCATCGGCCGGAAGCGGCAAGGTGTTCAGGCGGTCGCTTTCCACAAACAGTCTGAGGTGTTTCTTACGAGGAGGGGCATCCGTCAGCATCCAACTTATTTTGCACCAACGGCTACATGGTCACAACACGACGCCAGGTGACTCGCGTCACTGAGGCCGAACGAAATACGAGTTACAGGGTATCAGCTGTTCCAGAGGCTTCTCATGATACCCGCGACAGAGTTGAAGGACGGAATGGCGGTTCGGATCCAAGGGCGAATCTACAAAGTGGTCGAGGTGGAATCCAAAGCCGGTGCCGCGAAATTAAGTGGAGTGGTCAAGACCAAACTATGCAGCGTGCCTGGCGGGCATGTTTGGGAGCCGCATTTTCGCCCGCAGGAACGCCTCGAGGAAGTGCAACTGGAACGCCATCTAATGGAATTTGTGTTTGCCAGCGGCGACACCTGCACTTTCATGAGCCCAGAGACGTTCGAGCAAATTGACGTGTCCCGGCAGGTCGTCGGGTCAGGGCAATTATTTCTTCAGTCCGGGATGCAGGTGCCGATTGAGTTCTTCGCGGGTGAGCCGCTTGCGGTTGTGCTTCCAGAGTCGGTGGAGATCCGGGTGGCTGAAACCGCAGCGCCCGCGCATGCCCAGCAGGAAACCGCATGGAAGGCAGCAAAACTCGAGAATGGCCTCAGCGTTCAGGTGCCACTGTTCATCGGCCCAGGTGAACTCATACGAGTGGAGGTGGGCACGGGGCGTTATCTGGAAAGAGCGCGCGCCGAACGCAAGCGAGGTGTATAACCAATGTCCGTGTCAATGAACGTCGAGGAGGGCCTATGCTGGAGTTCAAAACGGTGGCGATGGAGTTCCCAGCGAACACCAACATCATCGTGGGGCAATCGCACTTCATCAAGACCGTCGAGGATTTGTACGAAGCTGTGGCGAACACGGTACCGCAGGCCAAGTTCGGACTAGCTTTCAATGAAAGCTCCGGGGCTTGCTTGACGCGAGCGGATGGGAACGACGATACGCTGCGCATCGCGGCCATCCGCAATGCGCAGGCGCTGGGTTGCGGCCACACTTTCGTGCTGATCCTCCGGGACGCCTATCCCATCAACGTGTTGAACGCGATTAGAAATGTGCCCGAGGTCTGTTCGATCTTCTGTGCAACTGCCAACCCCGTGGAAATCGTTGTGGCGCAAAGCGCACAAGGCCGCGGCGTTATGGGGGTGATCGACGGGAGTTCGCCTAAAGGCGTTGAGGGGCCGGAAGACATTGCCTGGCGTCACGACCTCCTGCGCAAGATTGCCTACAAGAGGTAAGTCTGGCTGGTCGATTGGCTTTAGGCTAATCAGGGCAAAACCAGGGGCGCGTTCCGCGGGGCTCCTTCGCTGAAAGCACGACCAGCGTGAGTTCGTTCCAACTCCTAAAACCGTGTCGCCGCGCCACTACGTATCGGGCATCCGCCAGACCCGGCTCAACATGGCCGGCCAAAGGGTCAAACAAAAAGTACTGGTGCGTGGCAACAGGATCCATACGTCGCAAGCCATGTAACAGCGTTCGCGCTTCCTGCTCGAAGGATTGGAGGCCGTGCGGGGTGGATGAAATAGAGGCCATGGAGTGGTACCCTGTGATTCCCAACCTCGGGGAATAGGGTAAGTCACAACGCTCACACGCCGTGGTCACTCCGGTCTGTGATTTAGGTCACTAGCGGAGCATAGCTCAGCCCCAGCGGCAGCAGGGATGAATCGAAAAAACGAGCATGGTCTAATCCGAATCCGCCCTCGGCAGCATCCAAAGAGCTTCGACGGAACTAGTTAGGAGCCCCCAAATGGTAACAGCATGTGCGGTGCGGTCCTGGTGACCTGACAAGGGTGGCATAGGAGCTAAACATGACCTCACGGCCCGTACCGATAACCAGTGTGCTGGACCCGGGCACCCAGATATTTCCCCAGCTAACCCCAGCTCAGATCGAACGAATTCGACGCATCGGCACAACGAGAAAAGTTGGGCCGGGTGACATCCTGTTTCGGCCGGGTGACACTGGCATTCCCTTCTTCGTGGTGCTTTCCGGCAGCGTGGTGATCGTGCAGCCGTTCATTACCGGCGAGCGCGTAATCACTACCCACCAACCCGGCGGGTTCACTGGCGAGGTCAGCATGATTTCGGGCCAAAGGTGCCTCGTTCTTGGGCGGGTTGCGGAAGCAGGGGAGCTCCTGGAAATCAGCGCAGAGTGTTTGCGCTCGCTGGTTTCTTCTGATTCGGAGTTGAGCGACATTATCCTCAGGGCTTTTATCCTGCGCCGGCTTGCTCTCATAAACAACAACATGGGAAACATGATCCTGATGGGTTCGCGGCACTCTGCGGATACCCTGCGGTTGCGGGAGTTTCTGGATCGCAATGGACAGCCTTACATGTACGTGGACTTGGATAACGACAAGACCTCGCAAGAACTTCTGGACCGTTTTTCCGTAAAAATTGAAGAAATTCCTGTGGTGATTTGCGATTCTCGATCGGTATTACGGAACCCCTCGAGTCAGAAACTGGCTGATTGCCTGGGTCTGAATCCCGCGTTGGAAAGCTCGCAGGTCCGTGACGTGATTATCGTTGGCGCCGGCCCTTCGGGCCTTTCCGCCGCCGTGTACGCCGCCTCGGAAGGCTTGAATACGCTTTTGATCGAAACTGAGGCTCCTGGTGGCCAGGCGGGCTCGAGCTCCAAGATTGAAAACTATCTCGGCTTTCCAGTCGGGATTTCCGGACAGGAACTGACCGCACGCGCGACAAACCAGGCGCGAAAGTTTGGGGCCCAGATCATGGTGGCACATAGCGTGGCAAAACTTTCCTGCGAACGCAGGCCGTACCAGTTGGTTCTGGACGACGGCAGCTCGCTCTCGGCGCGGGCGATCATTATTGCCACTGGCGCGCAGTACAAGAAACCGGCGATTGCCAACCTCCAGAAATTCGAGGGGCAAGGTGTTTACTACGGAGCGACGCACATCGAGTCGCAGTTGTGCGGCGACGAGGAGGTAATCGTGGTGGGCGGAGGAAACTCGGCGGGGCAAGCCGCGGTTTTTCTTTCGCAAACGGCACGCCGGGTTTATATGCTGGTGCGCTCCGGAAGCCTGGCCGAGAGCATGTCGCGCTATTTGATCCAGCGGGTTTCCACAAATCCCAGGATCGAATTGCATTTCCACACCGAAATTGTAAGTTTGGACGGCGACACTCGATTAGAGCGAGCCGGATGGGCCGATAAGAGCACCGGGGAAACCTCATTGCACCAGATCCGGCACGTGTTCATCATGGCGGGAGCATCGCCGCGAACCGAATGGCTGCGGGATTGCATCGCCCTGGATGATAAAGGATTCATTGTCACTGGCCGGGATCTGGATACGTTCACCACCGCCGACGGTAACCGCGTGTGGCCCTTGGCTAGACCGCCGCTGATGCTGGAAACTAGCCTCCCCGGTGTATTCGCGGTCGGCGACGTGCGTGCCGGCAACGTGAAACGTGTGGCCTCGGCCGTCGGCGAAGGAGCAATTTCGGTGCACCTGGTGCACCGCGCCCTCGCCGAGTTGTAGAGCTTCCCACTCTCTGTTCGCAATCTGAAACGACGCTGGAGGACCACCATGGCGCAATGCTCGCACATCAAGGAAATCAAGACCACGAACACAGACAAGCGCGTTTGCGAAGAGTGCATGAAGACCGGGGACACTTGGGTTCATTTGCGGTTGTGCCTGGAATGTGGCCACGTGGGTTGCTGCGATTCATCCAAGAACAAGCACGCCACCAAGCATTTTCATCGCACCAAGCACCCGCTGATCCGTTCCATCGAACCGGGAGAAGCGTGGGTGTGGTGTTATGTCGATGAATTGGAACCCGGAGAATTGCGCGGGCAAAGGTTTGTATCGTTCTAAACCCTCGTCGAATCCGTCTCGTTAACTAGGCAGGAAGCTTTTGAGTCCAATTTGCGAAGGGCTTGAACGCGCCGGTGGACGCCGGCCATCGCTTGCTGCTGAGACGAGAAAAAAGGGCGGCGTTCTTGGGAGTTGATAGCCGCCCTGCGGAAACAAGCTAGGCAGTACTGTGGGGAAAATACGGCCACCGCAGCACAGCGTCAAGCTGGCCTTAGGAACAGGTGGCCGCTTCGGACCTCGGCCAGCCAGGCCATCGTAAATGCGCCCCGCTCGGTGTAGTATTCCCCTGCCGGGGCCCGTTGAGGTAACCATGCGAGTGGTCTTTGGCGGGTTTCCGGCGATGGTCATGCTCCCCGCCCCCGCGTGATGCGGCAAAGCAATCTCCGATTCTGGAACCATGGTTCCGCTGGCCGCGCAACTAGTTGCAAAATCTGACTGCGAACCGCAATCTAGTCCGGTATGCCAGAATTGCCGGACATTGCGGCGTATATCACCGCGTTGGAGCCACGCCTCATCGGGCAGCCCCTTATGCGCGTGCGCATTGCCAGTGTTTTTCTGCTTCGCACCGTAGAGCCGCCGCTTGCCAGCGTACAGGGCCGGCGGGTAGATCAATTGCGTCGCATCGGCAAACGAATCGCGTTTGGCGTGGAAGGCGATTTGTGGTTGGTGCTGCACCTGATGATCGCAGGCCGTTTGCATTGGCGTGCGCCAGACGCAAAGCTCGCGGGACGACAGAATCTGGCGGCGTTCGATTTCCCAAATGGCTCTCTAGTGCTGACCGAAGCCGGCACGAAACGCCGGGCCTCCCTGCATGTGCTGGCGAGTGAGCAGCAGGTGCGGTCAATCGATCCGGGAGGAATAGATGTTTTCGCGAGTAACTTGGACACCTTTCGCGCCGCACTCACGGCGGAGAACCGCACGCTGAAAAGGGCGCTTACCGATCCACGACTGCTGAGTGGCATCGGCAATGCGTATTCCGATGAAATATTACACGCGGCACAACTGTCGCCGGTAGCGCTGACGCACAAACTGGATCAGCAGGAATGGGAAAGGCTGTTCTCTGCAACCCGGCAGACCCTGAAGCTATGGGTCGACCGTCTTTGCGAGCAAGCAAGAGTCAGCTTTCCCGAAAACGTCACGGCATTTCGCCCGGAGATGGCCGTGCACGGGCGCTTTGGACAGCCATGTCCCAGATGTGCAGAGAGAATCCAGCGTATTCGTTACGCCGACAACGAAACCAACTATTGCGCGCGATGCCAGACGGGCGGACGGCTGCTTGCCGACCGCAGCTTGTCGCGATTGTTGCGGTCGGACTGGCCGCGGACTCTCGAGGAACTCGAGGCCCTGGACCAAAAAACCGGCAGGTCCCGAACGATGGCTCCAACTCTGCGATGAGGACCCGCCAGTGCGCCATTTTTTGCCACAAGGCGATCGAGTTTAAGATTCAGGAGATGACTTGAGGCGCGCGCGAGCGGTCGAGGGGAGAGCGACATAAGATGAAATGTTCCCATCACCGCGTAATGAAGATTCTTTTGGGTGTATTTTTCGCTCTTGACGGCGTTGGCCTTCTATTTGCCCAACGTCCTTTTCGGGAATATCCCTCGGTCGAATATGGTGAATCCACACCTTTGCCGGCAGATTGGCAGCGGCCCGGTGAATGGGCCTTTGCTCGACTCATGTATCCCCCAGGTCCCAATGATGGCTACCGCGGACGTTTCGATGGCGATTGGCGCGAGGGAATGTCTCTGTGGACGCAGGACGGGCCGCCGGCCGATCGTAACTTTGCCGCCGCCGTCCGAAGACTGACGCGGATCGACGCGCGATCCGTGGAACAGGACGTGAACCTCGACGACGGCGACGAGGTCTACAATTGGCCTTGGCTTTACGCCGTGCAGGTGGGCGAGTGGGGAATTACGCAACATCAGGCTGACGTGTTGCGCGATTATCTTCTACGTGGCGGGTTCTTGATGGCCGACGATTTTCACGGCGCGTACGAATGGGAGATGTTCGTCAAACGCATACGCATGGTTTTCCCGGACCGTCCGATCGTCGATATTCCGGATGACGACCCGATCTTCCATACGGTGTTCGATCTCGATAATCGGTATCAGATTCCGGGCGCCGCGCATTTGCGCCTCGGGTACAAAGTGCCCGACTACCCGCGGGGACCTGAAGATGGAAGAGGTGCGCACTGGCGCGCCATCTATGACGACAAGGGCCGGATCATGGTGGTCATCTCATTCAATTCCGATATCGGAGACTCTTGGGAATGGGCCGATCGGCCTGCATATCCTGAGCGTTATTCGGCTCTGGGAATCCGAATAGGTGTTAATTACCTGGTTTATGCCATGACCCACTAGGACTGAAGCGCTGTGGGCGCGCTATCGCATTTGAAAAAGGGAGCTGCCAGGAAAACGCCTAGTGCTGTCCGTTTCTTCCGAGTCCAATTCCCAGTTGTTCCAGCATCAGCAGCTCGTCAAAATAGATCGACGATTTAACGATTCGGCCGTGCCGGATTTCGCTTACCGTGCATCCCTTCAAGCTTACTGGCCTGTTGGTCGGAGCGACCCCATCGAATTCGCCTCGGTGCATTCCTCGGCTGCGCCAACGCGAAACCACATACTCGCCGCTGGCCAGAATGTGTTCGATCTCGAAGCGGAGATCCGGGAACGCTTTCAGATATGTCGCGATTAGTTGCTTTACTGCATCTTTGCCACGAACCGGACCACGAAACGCATCGCTCTCGGAGATGTACGAATCATCCAGGTCTCTGACGTACCGTTCCAAATCGTGCGCGTTCAAGGCGGCAAACGATTCCTCGACCAGTCGGCGATTGTTCGCTTCTGACATGGAAAACTCCTTTGAAACGCGCCAAGCGGGAGCCGGGTCTCCCTTGACGCTCTCATGTCTCGTTCTCTCCGGATGCAAACGGCATGCCATTTCCGATATCCCAATCACGTTGGTGGGAGTGTGGATCTATGCTGCTTGTTTTCATTTGGATTGAATGAAGGACCGTTTTCACAGTTCAGGCTCGTGGCTCCCGCACTGAACACCGCAGCAGCCGTCTGGATAGTACTTCTATCCGGTCAGATAGTGTTTGCAATCGCAGATTGGGCACGGATGTCACGTATGGAAGCGAATAGAAAATAAACTGCCATCTCCGCACGATGAAGATTGCGTGTTTTGACGAGTACTATTGACGAGCATTGGCTGAAGTGAGAACCTCGGAAGCCCCAGTTGCGTGGAAGCCTCGATCAATCGGCAGCAGTTTCGACTGTTACGTTGATTCAGAGAAAGGAATTCCACGAAGAGAAGGAAATCACAAGGTTAATTGCGGTGACCATGCGCCGCTGACTAGAGTGGGTGCACCAATGAGCCTACGTACCGCTCCGATGACCTCGCACTACGAAGAGAGCTATTTCAGATACCAATCACGGATCGGAGAATTCGGAGGCTGGGCAAACATCAGTAAGTTCGCCGAGTTCATAACGCCAGGCGCAAAAGTGCTCGATTTCGGTTGTGGTGGCGGATACCTGCTCGCTCATTTGAAATGTTCACAGAAAGTGGGCATCGAGGTGAACCCGTTTGCGCGAGAGGTCGCCAGGCATAACGGTATCCAGGTTGTTGGTTCCGCTTCCGAAATTGAAGATGGCTGGGCCGACGTTCTCATCTCCAATCATGCGTTGGAACACTGCCGATATCCGCTGCCGGAGTTACAAGCTCTTTTGTGCAAAGTAGCCCCCGGCGGAAGAGTTATCTTCGTTGTGCCTTGCGAATCCATCAGAAACCGCTATAGAAACAACGATTCCAATCATCATTTGTATTCGTGGAGTCCCATGTCGGCCGCCAATCTCTTCGCCGAAGCGGGATTCAAGGTTCTCGAATCGAGAGCCTACATTCATGTGTGGCCGCCGCGATTCATCCCCCGACTTTTGCGGAGCATTGGAGGGAGGCCACTATTCGAAATTGGCTGCTCCGTTTACGGCTGGCTAACTTATTGGAATTTGACACCAGCCGTTGCTTTGCAGCTGCGCGTTATTGCGGAACGCTAGTCTGCGTGTCCAACGGAAACTCTGGAACGGCCCAGGATGGCTTGGGTTTGCCCGTCGCTGTGGGGAGCCCGCTTTTTCAGCCGTTTAGCAAGCTGCTCGCCCGGAAGGCCAGCATCGACCCTGTACTGAAAATAGTCCCGGAGTACTATTGACGACTTTTGCGTTCGATGGGAGCCTCGAATCCCCAGTCCCGTGTCAATCGACAAAAGGGACTTCATGAGCATTCGAGGAATCCGCAGAATTCGACAATACAGCTGTCGTTGCTTGCCGCCTGGGAGCGTGGTATTTTCCGCGTTCGCGTTGGTGGCGGGTGCATTTCTTACACCAGCGAGTTTGTGCGGCCAATCGACATCGCAGCATGTGGATACAGCCGCGCTGGTGAATGGTTCTGATAAAGCCTCGGATGATGGGGTTGAGCATCCCGTTCCAGGCGAACGGAATCCTCGGTATCGCCTCAATCGAAGCGACGTTTTGGCACTGACGTTCGCGCTCTCTCCCGAATTCAACCAAAACGTGACGGTACAGCCGGACGGGTACATCACCCTGCAGGGCGTTGGCAGCATTAACGTGTTTGGACTGACGCTGCCAGAGACTGTGGAGGCAATCAAGAAAGCTTACTCGAAGATTCTGAACGATCCGATTATCGACGTGGACCTCACCGATTTTCAGAAAGCCTACTTCATCGTGACCGGGCAAGTGAACAAACCGGGTCAATACGATCTGCGGTATGACCTGACTGTATCCGAGGCGATTGCCGTGGCGGGCGGTTTCCTGCCCACAGCAAAGACTCAAGTATTCCTGTACCGCCGCTCGCAAACAGGTTGGGTGGAAGCAAAGGAACTCAAGTTGAAGGATTTTCTACACGGCAAGAATGTTACTGAGGATGCCGAGATGCGGCCCGGCGACATGATTTTTGTACCTGAGAAGACGATCACCAAAATTCGCAAATATATTCCGTACTCCGTTGGAATACCGCTCAGCCCAACGCCGGCTGTGTACTAATCACGATTTCATTCGGGATGAGGGAAACAGCAATGTCGCAAGTACATCTCCATGCCGCCACCGAGACCATGGGAGCATTGTCGTTGCGCGATGCGCTGGCGCCCATCTTTCGACACAAGCGGCTGGTCATTTCCGTGTCCGCCAGCGTGTTTGCCTGCTCGGTGTTCGTGGCCTGGTTCTGGGTGTCGCGCTACTACGTTGCCCGGATGCAGGTGATTGTCGAGCAAACGCGATCGGATCCCACCATCAGCTCCGGCCAGAATGCGGCGGTGGTGACCAACCGGGCGCCGTCACCGGACGTGGTCAGCTCCGAAATCGCGCTTATGCAGGGGCAAGATATGATGCGCGAAGTTGCGCAAACTTGCGGTTTTGCCGACCGCTCATCGTTTATATCGGACTTGTTCCTCCCTTCCGACCCCGAGCACCGCAAAGCAGCAAAGCTGGAAAAAGCGGCAACTAGCGTTGGCAAGGCCGTGAAAGCCGAGGTGGAAAAAGGTTCGGATGTCATCAACGTGAAATTCGGGTCGATCGGAAGCCCGGAAACGCCTGCATGTGTGTTGCAAAACCTTGGCAAGTTGTACTTGGCGAAGCGCCTGCAACTGCGGCGACCAGTCGGAGCTTCGACGTTCTTCGCGGAACAGACGGACCGGTACAAGAACGAGTTGGCACAAGTCGAAAGCAAGCTCGCCAACTTTGGTTACCAGAAAGGCGTAGCAGCCCCGGATGCCATGCGCCCATTCCTGGCGCAACAAGTGGCCATGTCCGTGGCCGCGTTGCACACTGCCGAGCAAGCCGTTGCGGCGGACGAGGCGCGATTGGCCGGATTACAAAAGGAATTGCAGGAGACTCCGGAACGGATCGTCACCCAACAGACTACCAACGCCGCGAATAGCTTGTTGCAGAACTTAGAAGCAAGCTTGTTGGAAGCTCAGGTCAAACGCACGCAGCTACTGGTTAAATTCAACGAATCCTATCCCCTGGTGCGCGAAGCCGATCAGGAGATTGCGGAAACACAGGCCGCCATTGCCCAGGCTAAGCAGATGATCTACAAAAACGAAACCACAGACCGCGATCCCACTCGCGAGTATCTTCGCCAAGACTTCGCGCGGACCCAGGCCGATCTGCTGAGCCAAAAAGCCAATGCCGCGGCTACCGCCACCAGTCTCCACAGCTTGCGGATGCAAATGGCTGATCTGGACGCCAAAGCGGTACAGCAGGGCGCGCTGATGCGCGAAGAAAAAGCTGACGAAGCCAACTACCTGCTGTACTTGACCAAACGCGAACAGGAACGCACCTCCGATGAGTTGGACGAACGACGAATTGCCGACGTGGCCATTGCGGTTCCAGCATCGGTTCCCGCGCTGCCGGCAATCAATCCCTTCACTTTCGGGACGCTGGGATTCCTGTTCGCATTATTAGCGGGGGCCGCGAGCGGCTTTATTGCCGAGCACATTGACTCTTCGTTCCGATCTCCCGACGAAGTGAGTAGCGTTTTGAAGATTCCAGTACTGGCATCGATACCGAAGCAGGCGGCCTAACGAAGATGTTTGAAGAATTCTACAAATTGGCGGAGCAACCGTTTGGGGTCACGCCCGATCCTCGATATTTGTATTTTAGTCCCACACATTCGGAGGCCATGGCCAGCCTGATGTACGGGGTGCAGCAAAACCGTGGATTCACGGCCCTGATTGCGCATCCTGGAATGGGCAAAACCACGCTGCTGTTTGACTTTCTAGAGAGCATTCATCTCTCTGCACGCACGGTCTTTCTGTTCCAGACGCAGTTGAGTCCCCGAGATCTGATGCACAGCTTGCTTGCCGATCTGGGAGCAGCACAGGCGGGCGATGACGTCGCCGAAATGCAGTTGAAACTCAACGATGTGCTGGTGCGGGAAGCAGATTCCGGGAAGAGAGTCGTGATGGTGGTTGACGAAGCGCAAGCGCTAAACGAGCAAGTTCTGGAAGTGCTGCGGATGTTATCGAACTTTGAGACCAGCCGCGAGAAACTGATTCACGTGGTGCTTGCCGGCCAGCCACAACTGGCGGACAGGCTGGCGCTGCCGTCGATGATCCAATTCCGGCAACGCATTTCCATCGTTGCGCGGCTCTCGCCCTTCAACGCGGCCGAGACCCGCGCCTATATCGATCACAGACTCCGCGTTGCCGGGCACCAAGGTTGGCGTCCGATTTTCAGCGATCACGCCTACGCATTGATCGCCAAGCACTCCCAGGGCATTCCGCGGAACATCAACAATCTCTGTTTCAATGCCATGTCCATAGGCTGTGCCTTAAAGCAGCGGACCATAGGACCGTCGGTGATTTACGAGGTGCTACGCGATTTGGATTTGCGGCCGCTGACTGCGGGGCCGCTGACCGCGGAGCCCGCCCAATTGCAACCTGTAGATCCAGTGGTATTGCCTCAGCATTTGCCGGTGCAGCAGTCTTCTTGGTCCGTTCGCAGATGGCTGGCGGTATTGACGTTTTTCGCGCTTCTGACGTTCATTCTGTTCTTGCCGATTCCATTGGCCAAGGGACACGCGGCGAATGCAGGCGCTGAGGTAGCGGCTACGATCTCCCAGTCTACAAAAGCCGCGTTGCCAGACCAGAAGGTCGCAGCGCCCAACATGGAAGGCGACGAACAAGGCGCCGGCCTCTCGGACGGGCAGCTGGAATCCGTAGTCACCGATAGAGTCGAATCAAGCGCACCGCTGTACCGCGTTTGTATACAAGATGCGCACATCTATCTCGCGCGTGTTTTCCAACAACTTCAGCATTGGATCGGGAGCCGGCAGCAAAAGGTCATGCTCCAATTTCGTCCAAGCGCAAGGAATGCGTCATGAGTAGGAATTTCGAACTATTGCGGCAGGCTCAATTGAGGGTGCCGAATAGCACTCCAGCGCCCAAACCTGTTCCGGTTATGCGTGGGCGCGCGAAAGCCAATCTTCCCGCGGCGGCCGGTATGGACGTGGAGAAGATCGCCCGCGAGGAGTCGCTCAAATTGGTGCAGAGCGTGTTCCTACTGAACGGTGCGGCACATCGCGTGGTGTTGTTCGCCGGCGTCGAATCCGGGAATGGTTGCAGCCGGATTTGCGTAGAAGCTGCGGAAGCACTGGCCAATAACGCCACGGGCGCTGTTTGCGTGGTGGATGCGAACTTCCGTACACCGTCTCTGCCGGACTCATTCGGAACTTCCAATCATTATGGCCTGTCGGATGCGTTGCGCAAAGACGGGCCAGTCCGCCATTTTGCCAAAGGGTTGCAGCCCCGAAATCTCTGGCTGCTCTCTTGCGGCTCGGCGGCCAGCACTTCGACCGGCTTGTTGAACTCGGAACGCATGAAGTCCCGAGTGCAGGAATTGCGCCAGGAATTTGATTACGTACTTTTTGATGCTCCCCCGTTGGGCGCCTACGCTGATGCCATTGCGCTTGGTCAACTGGCGGATGGAGTGGTGCTTGTCCTCGAAGCTCATTCGACAAAGAGGGAAGCTGCCGCGCGAGTGGCGGAGAGCCTGCGGGGGGCAAATGTGAAGATTTTAGGGGCGGTTCTCAACAAGAGGACCTTTCCTATTCCTGAGCCGTTGTACCAACTGTTGTAACGTATTCCGAATCGCATCACGGGGGCTTTCCGATTTTCCAGGCTACGGGAGTTAGGTTGGCGGAGCTCTGTCCAATGGCAACAGCCACACAATCCGTAACGCGAGACATGCCGCAACGTGCTGCGGGCGATTTGGCCTGGTACGCGATCCAGACAATTCCGAAACACGAACGAAAGGTGGCCAGCGAGCTCCAGCGCAAGGATCTGCGCACCTTCCTGCCGCTGTTTCCTGTTAAGCGCCAGTGGAGCGACCGTGTGCGCGTGTTGGATCTGCCGCTATTTCCCGGGTATGTGTTTGTTTGCATGAGCTCTGCGGTTGACCAGCGCATCGCCGTCCTGCGAACCAGAGGTGTTACCAGCTTTGTCGGAATTCGCGGGATGGGTATACCGATTCCCGAACATCAGATTGCCGCGATCGAGTCCATTATCGACCGGAAATTGCAGTGCAGCCCTTATCCGTTTCTGAACGTCGGACAACGAGTTCGTATTCGCGGCGGAAGCCTGGAAGGGATCGAAGGAATTCTCGCGGAAGTAAAAGGCGATTTAAGCCTGGTCATTTCCGTGGAGCTCATTCAAAGATCGTTGGCCATCCGCGTAGCGGGTTACAGAATCGAGCCGCTCTAGCACGGAACTTCCAGGAAAGCTTTACCCCTCTCTACTTGAGCCAATTCCATGACCGTAACGCATCGGCGCATTCTGCTGGCCCTACTGAAGCTGTTTGATCTTGTTCTGGCGATCGTCTCGTATGGAGTGGCTACTTTTCTGATCGCGCAGGCCCATGACCGTGTGTCCTTCGAGCAATTTCTATCGATGCGAGTCAAGCTGTCTAACTTTGTGATCATGGCGGTCACGATCTACCTGTGGCACGTCATCTTCACCATGTGCCGGCTGTACGAGTCCAAGCGACTCTCGACTCAGCGAGAGCAGGCGGTTGGCGAGTTGAAGGCGACCACCCTTGCTACCATGTGCCTGCTGCTGGTCTCCGCGACCTTCTCGATCCGCATGATGACGCCTACGTTCCTGGCCGCGTTCTGGGCCATCAGTTCAACTGGAATGCTGTTCAGCCGGGTGTTCCTGCGCCGGCTCTTAGCTAATCTGCGCCTTCGTGGGCGCAATCTGCGCAACATACTGATCCTGGGGAGCAATCCGCGAGCTATAGAATTTGCGCGGCGCATTGAAGAAAAACCGGAATGGGGATACCGCAATCTGGGATTCGTGGACTCGTATTGGCAGGGTTTAGACGAGTTTGTGGTGGAGGGGTTCGACTTGGTGTGCGATTTCGAAGGCCTGCCGGAATTCCTGCGAAACAACGTTGTCGACGAAGTGGCCATATATCTGCCCTTGCGCTCCTGCTACGAGTACGCCACCACTGTCGCGAATATGTGCGAACAGCACGGCATTATTGTGCGTTTTGATCCGGACATATTCGGTTTGAAGAATCCGAAGCCGCGTGCGGAAACTTTGGACGATGACCACCATATCGCTGTCAATGTGGGAGCACAGTATGGGGGGCCGCAGATGATCAAGCGTGGCATCGACTTTCTCATATCGCTGGTGCTGCTGATCTTCTTTGCGCCATTGTTTGGGGTCGTTGCCGCGCTGATCAAACTGAGTTCAGACGGCCCAGTGTTCTTCTTTCAAGAGCGTGTGGGGTTCAACAAACGCCGTTTTCACATGTGTAAGTTCCGCACCATGGTGCCAGGCGCAGAACAGATGTTGGATCAGCTGCAGCGGTTGAACGAGATGTCCGGGCCGGTCTTTAAGATCAAGAAAGACCCGCGCATCACTCCGCTTGGGCGACTTTTGCGACGCACCAGTATCGATGAATTACCGCAACTCTGGAACGTCCTTAAGGGTGACATGAGTCTGGTGGGCCCCCGGCCGCTCCCCGTGCGCGACTACCAAGGATTCAGTGAAGACTGGCAACGCCGCCGGTTCTCCACGCGCCCGGGCATCACCTGCTTGTGGCAGGTGAACGGGAGAAACGCCATCAGCTTCGAGCAGTGGATGAGGCTGGACCTTCAGTATCTGGATGAGTGGTCGCTGTGGCTGGACTTCAAAATTCTGGCGCAGACCATCCCCGCGGTGTTGAAAGGCAGCGGGGCGGCATAAGCCCGCCGGCAAATTCGATCGGGTATTCCACATTGAAAATACTGGTGGTTCACAACAGCTATCAGCGTCCCGGCGGGGAAGATGCTGCGGTTAGCGCCGAATACCAACTGCTCCGCGCGCGCGGGCACAAAGTGGTCAGCTACCGGCGCAGCAATGATGAGCTGAAGCAAATGTCCAAGGCGGAGCAGCTATTCCTGGTCAAGGACATCGTGTACTGCAGCGAAAGCAAGCGCGAGGTCCACGAGTTAGTTGCAAAAGAACAGCCCGATGTAGTGCACGTCCATAACACTTTTATAATGATCTCCCCCTCGATTTATGACGCCTGCAGCGAACTGAATGTGCCGGTGGTCCAAACGCTGCACAATTTCCGCCTCTTGTGTCCGGGCTGGACCCTGGCGCGCGATGGCCAGGTTTGTGAGGAGTGCGTCGACCACGGGCTGTGGCGAAGTGTGATCCACGGCTGCTACCGCGACTCCTCGCTGATGACCAGCGCGGTTGCCCTGATGTTGCAGGTCCACCGCAAACGCGGCACCTGGAGGGATCAAGTCGACGGGTATGTCGCGCTCAGCCATTTCGCGCGTCACAAGTTCATCGATGGAGGCCTTCCAGCCGGCAAGTTGCATGTCAAGCCAAACTTTGTATTTCCTGATCCACAGGAGCGAGAAAAGCCGGGCGGTTATGCTCTGTTCGTTGGACGTTTATCGCACGAAAAGGGCCTCCCCATTCTCCTTCAGGCATGGGCAAAACTTCACAGCAAGGTCCCGCTGCTGATTGTGGGTGATGGGCCTTTGCGCCAGTCGCTGGAAAGCGATGCAGTCAACCGGAATCTGACCGATGTCAGTTTCATGGGATGGCTGAGCCCGGAGGAGACACGCCTCGCCATCAAGAATGCTTGCTTCACGATTCTGCCGAGTATGTGCTACGAAGGATTCCCGATGAGCATTGCGGAGTCTTTCGCGTGTGGGACACCGGTGCTGTGCTCCGCCCTTGGCGGGATGCAGGAAATCGTCGAGAGCGGCAGGAGTGGCCTGCATTTCGCCGCGGGGGACGCGGACCAACTGGCCGGCGCCGTGGAATGGGCATGGACGCATCATTCGCGGCTTGCCGATATGGGCAGGGAAGCGCGGCGGCAGTATGAAAACAAGTACACCGCAGAACGAAATTACACCCGCTTGATGGAAATCTATCAACTGGCCATGCACACGCGTGGTGCCGGAAAGGCCCTGCCTGTATGACACCAAACATTTCAACTCGAGAGGTGAATTCATGAGTGTGGCGATCATCACCGGTTCAGCTGGACTGGTTGGTTCCGAAGCGGTCGTAGACTTCGCCAAGCTGGGTCTGGATGTCGTTGGAATCGACAATGGAATGCGGGCCGATTTCTTCGGGCCGGAAGCATCCACGCGCTGGGTCCGCGATCGTCTTTGCAAGGAAGTGCCCGGCTATCTCCATCGCGACGTGGACATCCGCGACGCCGGTGCGGTGGCAAAGATTTTTTCGTGCTTTGGGCGGGACATTGGCCTGGTCATTCACGCCGCGGCGCAACCCTCTCACGATTGGGCTGCCAGCAATCCCATAGTGGACTTCACAGTGAACGCCAACGGCACTTCCGTGCTGCTGGAAGCGGCACGTCGCTATTGCCCCGAGGCCGCGTTCATCTTCATGTCCACCAACAAGGTGTATGGCGACACTCCCAATCGGCTTCCGTTCATCGAAATGGAAACGCGTTGGGAGGTGGATTCCGCCCATCCTTACGCGGCCAGAGGCATCCCCGAATCGATGTCCATCGATGGCAGCATGCACAGCTTGTTCGGAGTTTCGAAAGCCTCCGCGGATCTGCTGGTTCAGGAATACGGCCGGTATTTTGGCATGAACACCGCGTGTTTTCGTGGTGGCTGTTTGACCGGCCCGAATCATTCGGGCACGCAGCTCCACGGTTTCCTGGCCTATCTCATGAAATGCGCGGTTACCGGAACTCCGTACTCGATCTTCGGTTACAAGAAAAAACAGGTCCGCGACAACATTCATAGCGCCGATCTGATTCGAGCCTTCCACCGATTTTTTGAGAAGCCTCGTTGCGGTGAGGCTTACAACATCGGCGGTGGCCGCTCTAGCAACTGCTCCATGAGCGAGGCAATAACCCTGTGCGAGGAAATCACCGGCAACAAACTGCGCACCAAATATGTCGAGGAAAATCGACGTGGCGACCACATCTGGTGGATCAGCGATCTTTCACATTTCCAGGCCCATTACCCTGGATGGCGCTTGGAGTATGACGTGCCCCGAATTCTCAAGGAGATCTACGAGTTCAATGTGGAGCGCTGGAGCGAACCATGCTCGATGCCGGCAAACGCAATATCCTAGGGATTCTCATGAACGTGATCGACTACGAAGCGGCAGTCGAGCGAATCATACGCGCAGCGGCGGAGCGCCGGGGCATCGCGGTCTCCGCGCTCGCCGTGCATGGATTAATGACCGGAGTGCTCGACAGCGAACAGAAATTCCGGCTGAACCATTTCGACCTGCTCGTTCCCGATGGTCAGCCCGTCCGGTGGGTGTTGAATGGGCTGCATCGTGCGGGCCTGCGTGACCGCGTGTACGGGCCGAATCTGACGCTCAACGTGTGTGCGCGGGCAGCCCAGGAGGGAATTCCGGTGTATTTCTATGGCAGCACGCCTGAGATACTCGGAGCTCTGCGTGAAAACCTGGAAGCGAAGTTCCCGCGGTTACTGATTGCTGGGATGCACGCTTCAAAGTTCCGTCGTCTGCATTTTGAAGAAAAAGCCGAAGTAGCCACCCAAATATTGGCCTCCGGTGCAATGATTACCTTTGTTGGATTGGGCTGCCCGCGACAGGAATCGTTCGCCTACGAGTTTCGTGAGCACCTGCACATGCCTATTCTGGCGGTGGGCGCGGCCTTTCCATTCCTGGCAGGACTGACTCCCCAAGCCCCCAATTGGATGCAGAATGCCGGCCTGGAGTGGCTGTTTCGGCTGGTCGCGGAGCCGCGGCGACTGTGGCGCCGCTACCTGCTGCTAAATCCCGCCTACTTACTCCTGGTTGCGCTTCAGGCATTGCGGCTTTCGAACTTTTCCACGTCGGGCCGCGCGCCAAGTCACGAACTTCGTTTCGGTTAATGCCACAATCTGCCGTGCGTCTACGATTTGATGACTAATCATGCTGGGAATGCTATCGAATTCTAAGTTGGCGCGTAACACCGTGTGGATGATTGTTGGCCAGGGACTGCGGCTGGTCATTCAGGCGCTCTATTTCGTCGAGATCGCGCGCTCACTCGGAGTACGCAATTATGGCGCGTTCGTCAGCGTGGTTGCCCTGGTCGGAATCGTCTACCCGTTCGGCGCACTCGGCACGGGCAATCTCCTGGTCAAGAATGTTTCGCGTAACAATGCACTCTTCCCGGTCTATTGGGGAAGAGCGTTGGTGACCACGGGGATCATTGGTTCGATGCTTTTGGGTATCGCACTGGCCCTCTCGCATTTTGCTCTTCCACCGGAAATTCCACTGCTGTTAGTCGCCCTGGTGGCGGCATCGGACCTTTTCGGGCTGAACCTGGTCACCATTTCTGCACAGGTGTTCCAAACATTCGAACGGCTGAACTGGACAGCGACTCTAAATGTGCTGATGAGCGCGGGCCGGTTGCTTGGCGCAATCATCTTGGTAGCCATCCATCCGCATCCGTCACCGCTGCAATGGGGATACATCTACTTTGGATGTACCGCCACTGTCGCTATCTTGGCATCGACATTGGTTTGGAGGAATTTCGGTCCTCCAGTGTTCCGGTTGGAAATCGACAGTCCGGAGCTGCGCGAAGGTCTGTATTTTTCGATCAGCCAGACCGCGCAAACCGTATACAACGACATCGACAAGACCATGCTGGCGCGATTGGGAACGCTGGAGGCAACCGGCATTTATGGTGCTGCCTACCGTTTGATCGACGTCAGCTTTGTCCCGGTTTCGGCGCTGCTGTGGTCAGCGTATCCGAACTTCTTTCGGGCTGGTGTGCGTGGGATTAACGCGTCGTTGGGCTTTGCCAGGCCGCTCCTGTTCCGGTCGCTGGGTTATGCGGTGGTCATCTGTGCGACCCTGTTAATCTCGGCGAATTTAGTGCCGCGCATTCTCGGTGCGGAATACACAGCTACAGCCGAAGCGCTTCGCTGGCTTGCGGTGCTTCCCATCTTTAAGGCTCTCCATTATTTTTTGTCCGACACGCTGACCGGCGCGGGATATCAGGGGGTTCGCAGCGGGCTCCAGGTAGCCGTTGCGGTGTTCAACGTCCTGATCAACTTGTGGTTGATTCCCGCCTATTCCTGGCGTGGAGCGGCGTGGTCGAGCATCGCTTCCGACGGCGCTTTATGCTGCGGAGTTGGGCTGGCAGTTTTTTTCCTTGCTCGTCGTTCGGTAGCACCGGTGATCGCCGTGATGTCCGACGCGACCAGCGCGTCATAGGAATTGGCGACAGGCAGGTGGACTTCGAATCATGTCTTTTCGCGGGATAGTTCCAAAACTGACGCTGGGAGTCGTGGCCTTCATTCTTTCGGGCGCCATGTGGCGTTTTCTTTCCTCTGGCGGAGGCGATAACGCTACCGATGGCGATAGCCGCACGCAAGTGGTTCTTGCGTTTCTGTATCTATCGGTGGCGATTCTAGCTTTGTCAGATTTTCGCGACACTTTGTTCACGATACGACGCACACCCGCGGTTCTAGGTTTGCTGTTCATGGCCCTGGTGTCTCCGTTGTGGGCGGAAATGCCAGACGTGGTATTTCGCCGGGCGGCAGCCCTTGCGGGCACTTGCCTGTTCGGCATAGTAATGGCCGCTCGTTGCAACTTCCTGGACCAACTAAAAATGCTGCGTTGGATGTTTCGATTAGCGGCGGCTCTCAGCGTAGCTATCGTGGTTCTTGGTCATGGCGTGATCCTGTCCACCGGCGGAGAATCAGTCCGGGGAGTTTTCAACCACAAAAATCGCTTGGGCGCAGCGATGGCGTTGGCTGTGCTAGTGGAATGGTACATTCCGGAGACGGCACGCTGGCTAAAAGTGGTCAAGGCCATGTCTTTAGGGTTGTTTGCGGGCCTGCTCTTTTATTCCAACTCCATAACTTCGGTGGTCACGGTTGCGGTTACGTTGCTGATTATGTGGGCGTTCACCACCATTTATCGCCGTTATAAGCTGCTTGTGCCGGTCATGTTTTCGGTCCTGGTTGTTGTAGGCCTACTGCTGGGGGCCATCGGTGTCGGTGTCGGCTCCGTGACGCAATCCATGGGCCGGTCCTCAGACCTTACCGGCCGGACCGAACTTTGGGGTTCGATTGCTTCCATGATCATCGATCGTCCAGTTCTGGGATACGGATTCTCAGGATTTTGGGAGGGCGCATCCTCAGAGGCATCGGTGGTTGAGAGCAATATCGGTTGGTCTCCCAGCTACTCGCACAATGGCTACCTGGAAGTCACACTGAGCTTAGGACTGGTCGGGCTGATGCTTTTTCTGTGGACCCTGGTGACGGGAGTGCGTCGCGCTCTGGCACAAGCAGAGAACCCTCAATCCATCACGGACCTTTGGCCGCTGGCCTTTCTGGTTTTTTTCATCATTCACAATTTCGCTGAATGCACGATTCTTTGGCAGAACTGCCTCGAATGGTCCCTTTGCGTGACCACAATCATGGCCGCTGGTGTGACCAACAGCCAAGCCGTTTGCAATTCCGTTGTCGAACCGGATGCGGCCCCGATCCCGGCCGCGGAGTGTGGGTGAACGCTTCATGCGTGTAGCCATCTGTATCGCCACCTATAAACGGACTGCGTTGCTTCGAGATTTGCTTGCTGGCATCTCGCATCTTACTTTTCGAAGGGTAACCGCTCCGGAAATCGAAATCGTGGTTGTGGATAATGATCCCGCAAAAACGGCGGAGCCCGTTTGTGCAGCGAGCGATTTGCCTTGGCTGCTTAGGTACGTTGTGGAGGAGAACCGCGGAATTGTCCATGCGCGAAATCGCGCGGTCTGCGAGGCAGGCGTGGTCGATTTTATTGCATTCATCGACGATGATGAAGTGCCTTCGCCCCAGTGGTTGGATGAACTTTTGTCCACCCAGCAACGGTTTCGTGCCGATGTGGTCGGCGGTCCCCGTGTACCAACATTCGACCCCAATGCCCCGGAATGGATTAAGGCAAGCAGTCTTTTCGGTCCACAGATGCTGTCGACGGGCAATCGATTTGAACTGTGCTCCACGGGAAACGCCTTGGTTCGCAGCGAGGTATTTGCCGGCGCTCGCGGATTCGATCAGCGCTTCAACCTATCTGGGGGCGAGGACACGCATTTTTGGCTGCGTGTTCGACGGACAGGATATTCAATGATTTGGTCTGAGGAAGCGATTGCTTACGAGACGGTGCCGCAAGAACGAGCCAATCTGGCGTGGATTTTGCGTCGAGGTTATCAGTGCGGGAATTGTTGGTCTTGGTGCGAATCAACTCTCGATCACCGGTTGCGTGCTCGCGCGATGCGCCTCGTGAAAGCCGCGGCGCACATGGTCGTTGGCGCTGCCGCAGTTTTGCCATGCTTGTTCATGGGGAAAGCTGCTCTAGCCCATGCATTGCGAAGAGTGTGCCTCGGGCTCGGAATGCTTACCGGTCTGGCTGGTCACAAGTTTCTGGCGTACCAAAACGCGGGAACTCCAGCTATATCCCGAATCTCCAAGATGGCCGAGCCCACTAAGGCCTAGCTTATGTCCATGCTGCGTATTGCTTTTTACATCGGAGTGCTCTCTTTGGTGGTTGCGCGCGCTGGCTTGGCGGCCCCCGACGAGCTTGCTCGATTAAATGCACAGCTTGAAACTATCCCGCCGAGCTTTTTCGGAATGCACATCCATCGGGCAGCAAGCACGACGCCCTGGCCCGCCGTTCCTGTCGGCGAGTGGCGGCTTTGGGATGCCTATGTTACCTGGCCATATCTCGAACCGAAGCGCGGCCAATTTCAATTCAACATCCTGGACAAGTACGTGGCTCTGGCGCATGAGCACAACACCGGTGTGTTGCTGCCACTGGCGCTTTCTCCCGCCTGGGCCTCGGCGCGACCACTCGAAAAGTCGGTTTATCAGCCCGGATCGGCTGCCGAACCAAACAACATCGAGGATTGGCGCGTATTCGTACGAACGGTAGCGACGCGCTACAAAGGCCAGATCGACGCGTACGAAATCTGGAATGAGCCCAATTTGCCACAATTCTGCAGCGCGAGCGTCGACCAGGTCGTCAATCTCACTCGCGAAGCATCGCGTATTATTCACCAAGTCGATCCCCATGCGGTGGTGGTCTCACCATCCGCAACGGAGACGAAAGGCGTCGCCTGGCTAGCCGAGTTTTTGCGGAAAGGTGGCGGCCAGTATGTCGACGTGATCGGCTATCACCTCTATGTCAATCCCCAGCCGCCAGAGGCCATGCTGCCGCTGATCGAACAGATCAGACAAACGATGGTGGATCAGGGTCAGGGTGCGAAACCCATCTGGAACACCGAAGTGAATTGGTTCAGCCCGAAGCCCTTTCCATCGCAAGAATTGGCCGCGGCGTATGTTGCCAGGTCGTACATTCTCAATTGGGCAGCCGGAATTCAGCGAGTCTACTGGTACGCGTGGGACAATCAAGCCGTCGGTGTGCGCACCACAGAGCAGGATGGTCGCACACTAACTCCGGCAGGCCGCGCCTACGGAACCGTTTCCCAATGGTTGATTGGCGCGCAAATGGCCGGCTGCAGTCAGAACGCTGATCACACCTTCGTTTGCGAGTTGCGCCGCAATGAATCGCCTTCATGGATTGTGTGGAACCCGGACGGCATGCGCATGTTTGAGGTCCCCCAATCGTGGCGTATCGACAACTTCACTCCGTTACTTGATTCATCGCATGCGCTTCGGGGCACCACAGTAAGCGTTGGACCCACACCCGCGCTTTTGCAGCAATCCGAAAACAGATAGACGATAAGAATTCGAGAACACTTCGATTGCTTTGAACAACGCAGGTTCAGATGTCCATCGCGTGTGAGGACACAATGTCAAACTGCCGGCCACGCCTGGTGATTCTCACCAACATAATCGCGCCCGCCAGGATCCCGCTGTTTTCTGGCCTCGCCGATCATTTCGAGGTCGTCGTTCTTCATGGTGGAACGGAATCGAATCGCGAGTCCTGGAAGGAGATCGGTACGGGATCGTCGAAATTTGCCAGTGTCAAAGCATGGGGCTGGCAAATTCGCACGGCGCGCCGCGAAAACGGACAAATTTTCGACAAATTGCATTTCCACATTACGCCCGGCTACGTGTGGCATCTTCTACGGATCAAACCGGATATCATCGTTAGCGCCGAAATGGGTTTGCGCACTCTCATGGCACTGGTGTACGGAACCCTGTTCGGCAAGCCGGTTTGGGTCTGGTGGGGCGGCACCTGCCACACGGAGCGCAACATCGGCCTCATGAGAACTTGCGTCCGTGCCTTGATTTCCAAATGGGCTCGTCACTGGATCAGTTACGGCGAATCATCGACGGAATACCTGCTGACGCTGGGGATACCTCCACAGAGGATCCTGCAAATACAAAATGCCGTGGACGAATTGCGTTTTCTTGCGCCAGCCAAGCCTCACTTTGATATGCAGGTGCGGCCTGTCCTGCTTCATGTGGGCCAGCTCATCGCCCGCAAAGGCGTGGATGCGCTGTTGCGCGCTGCGGCAGTTCTGCAGCGCGAAGGACACCGGTTCTCGTTGTTGCTCGTGGGAAACGGCCCGGAGCGGGAGGGTCTGTGGCGCCTCACCGTCGATCTCGGATTACAGAACGTTTTTTTCGTTCCAGCGCTTCCACCGGAGAAAATGCCGGCAATATATCGCAGCGCGGACGTCCTGGTTTTTCCGACGCTCGAAGATGTTTGGGGACTGGTCGCCAACGAGGCCGTATTGTCGGGGCTTACTGTGCTCTGTTCCAAGTACGCAGGCTGCGCGCAGGAATTGTTTTCTCCGCAGAGTGTTTTTGATCCGGAAAATCCCGCCGAGTTCATCAGCAAACTTCGCGACGCCTTATGTGGCCGAATGCCGGTGCCTGACCCTGCCCGATTGCTGGGCACGCCACAAATTGTGAGCAGTCTGACGGAGGCCTTCGAAGGCTCGCGTCACCAGGGGAAGCGAGATCGCACCTATCATGCATCCACCAGCGATTTGCGAGCTGCAAAATTGTGAACTCAAGCCCGTTTTGCGTCCATTTTAGTTTTGATTCTCATTAGCGAGATACCACGCCTGGCAGAGTGAGCCCAAACACTATGAACATCCCGTTTCTAAAGCAATCCACGTCGCACTATCGCGCGGATATCGATGGTCTGCGGGGCATTGCGGTTCTCTTGGTGTTTGCATACCACCTTGGAACCGCGCGGTGCCGCGGCGGCTTTGTAGGAGTGGATGTGTTTTTCGTGATCTCCGGCTACCTGATTGGTTCGATCATTCTATCGGAAATCGAAATTTCTAAATTTTCGCTCGCATCGTTCTACGAAAGGCGGATTCGACGCATCCTGCCAGCCCTGTTCGTGGTGCTTTGCGTATCGTGTTGTTTCGCGTATCGCTATTTGCTGCCGGTCGAGTCGACGGAATTCGCAAAATCCTTGCTGGCCGCCACGTTTTCCGCATCGAATATCTTCTTTCTGCATCAGTCGGGGTATTTCGATGGCCCAGCCGCGATGAAGCCGCTGCTGCATACCTGGTCGCTCGCTGTCGAAGAACAGTTCTATCTTTTCCTTCCGCTGTTCCTGTTGGCCATTCGGCGATGCTCGCCCACCAGAAAGCGCTACTGGGTCATTTCCGTGGCTACGATTTCGTTTTTGATTAGCGTCGTGGGCGTGTTTCGCAGCCGCGAGGCTACTTTTTATCTGGCGCACACCAGGGCTTGGGAATTGCTGCTCGGCACCCTGATCGCAATGGATCTGTTCCCCATGATTTCGCCGGTGTGGCGAAATGTAGCGGCGTCCATTGGCTTGGTCTTGATTGCTTGCGCGAGCTATTTTTTCAACTCGGCCACGCCTTTTCCAGGCGCGTTTGCGCTGGTGCCTTGTGTGGGCGCGGCGCTGATCATAGCCGCTGGCCGATCGGGTCCTTCCGTGATTGGGCAGGCGCTGTCGTTTTCGCCCTTGGTATTCGTTGGCATGATCTCCTACTCCTTGTATCTGTGGCACTGGCCCGTCATTGTGTTTCAAGGAATCTGTGGTTTGTTGATTCCAGGTGTTCCGCCAAGGCTGGCCAAGCTTACTGCGCTGGCGGTTTCGTTTGTGATTGCCACACTATCCTGGAGGTTTGTGGAGCAGCCATTCCGGGGTCGCGGTTTCAGGATTTCCCGGCCGGCCATCTTTCGGCTGGCGGCGGCTAGCGCAGCCGCATTATTGGCCCTGGGTGGCAGCGCTTTGCTTACCAATGGCTGGCCTTCCCGTTTTCCGGCGGAGGCGGTCAAGGTTGCATCGTTCTTGGAAACCTCCGACACAAGCACACGATCGCAATATCGCGTCGGCAGCTGCTTTCTCACCGGGCGAGACACCTACGCACAGTTCGATGTCTCTGCGTGCCTCAAGAGAGACGCACACAAAAAGAATTATCTACTGATCGGCGACAGCCACGCCGCCCAACTATGGTATGGACTCGAGTCCGTTTTCCCGGAAGTGAACGTCATGCAAGCGACCGCATCTGGCTGTAAGCCGACATTAGAGCAAAGCGTCGGAGCCGATGAGAAGTGTCTGCGGCTTATGCATTACATGTTCGCGGAATACTTGCCCAAACATCCTGTCGACACGCTTCTGATCGCCGCGCGATGGGATCACCGTGACCTGCAACGGCTTCCTCCCACGATTCGCGCGGTGCAGCAGCACGCCGGCGAGATTGTATTATTCGGCCCAATAGTTCAATACGATTCGGCATTGCCGAGATTGCTGGCGCTGGCGATCAAGAAGAACGATCCCGACATTCCCGCGTATCACCGGATCGGTTCTTACGAAACCCTGGACGCGGATATGGCTCAACTGGCGGCCACCCAGCTTAAAGTCCGCTATATCTCCTATTACAAACTGCTTTGCCAGCAGCAAAATTGCCGAGAGTACGCCGAGCAGGGAATTCCACTTCAGGCGGACTATGGGCATTTGACCGGAAGTGGCTCCGTATACATGGCCACGGCAATCCGTGAACGCGGCGAGTTGCCGTAGCCGCGTAACTCGGCCAATTTTTCAAAAAGCCTGCTCGCCGGCTGGTCTGGCGAGCTCTTTCGGAGACACAACAACTTCATCCTTGCGCGAGCTGCTCACGGATCTGCGCGTACCCGGGTTTGATCACCGAATAAATGAATTCACAGCGCCGGTCATAGGGCAAAAAAGCGCTCTTCATGGCATTGATGGTGAGCTTTTCGAAGTCCGCGAGATCCAGTCCAAACGTACTTGCTGCGGCCTCGAATTCCTTGGTCATACACGTGTCGCTCATCAGCCGGTTATCGGTGTTCAACGTCACTCGAAACTTCGCCTGGTAAAGAATCTTGAAGGGATGATCAAGCAGAGTCGCTGCGGCGCCGGTATGTACGTTGCTGAGCAAGCAGATTTCCAACGGAATCCGTTTATCGAGCACGTATTGCGCAAGTTCCCCCAGCTTCACCGCCTTTCCATCGGAAATCGCAATGTCGTCAATTAAGCGGGTTCCGTGGCCAATGCGGTGAGCGCCGCAATATTGGATCGCTTGCCAAATCGATTCCTTTCCAAAACCCTCGCCGGCGTGAATGGTAATGTTAAAGTTCTGCCGTTGAATGTAGTGAAAAGCCTCCACGTGTTTCTTCGGAGGGAACCCGCCCTCTTCGCCCGCCAGATCAAATGCCACCACGCCACGGTCGCGAAAATCGACAGCGAGTTCGGCCATCTCCAGAGACACGTCCATATTGCGCATCGCGCAGATAATCAGGCCTGACGAAATCCCGAAGGTTTTTCGGCCTCGCTCCAGGCCTTTGAGCACCGCGGAGACAACTTGCTGGTGGGTCAAACCACCGCGCGTGTGGAATATGGGAGCGAAGCGGGTTTCGAAATAAACTACGCCATCACCGCTGAGATCTTCCGCCTGCTCATACGCTGCTCTTTCCAGCGCCTCTTCCGTCTGCAGGACCGCGATGGTGTGCGCAAAACCAGCCAAATACTTGGGCAAGCTGCCTTGGTTGGCACCTTGATGGAACCAGCGCGCTAGTTCCTCAGGATTGTCGCTGGGAAGTTGATCGTATTTCTCGGTTTTAGCTAATTCAATAATGGTCTGCGGCCGCAGGACGCCGTCCAAGTGCTCGTGCAGCAACACCTTTGGCATCGATTTCAGTACACGGCGATCCAGCGTCATGGACCCTCTAAGGACGGCGCCTTATTGGCGCTATCACTCTGAGGATAACCCAGCGCGGAAAGGTTAGAAAGATCAGCAAAATGCGGCTCAGCGTCGCATGGCTTTGTGTTCGCTGTTATTGACGAGCTAGAAGCGCCCCAGGCGTACACGAACTACAACCGGTTTTTCGTAGAAACAGAGACCACGATCGGTTTCATCGCCGTTCCACAACTTCTGCGGCTTCCAAACGCCGTTCACAAACATGCCCTGTTCGGCGGTGATGATTTCGCTGCGAATCCAGGGTGGTTTTCCTGGTAGGTGAAAGCTGACACTCGCGTCCACTCCGGTGACCAGAAACTCATCCGGCCCCAGTTGACCAATCAGTGCCGCGGCGTGCGCGTCCTTGGTCCCCGGAGCCCTGCGCCCATCAGGTTGAGGGAACCCGAACGCCACGGTAGCCTGCCATGCGCCAAAATCCAGCTCTTCTGCCGTCTGCCCCGGCTCTTCCACAGCGGTCTTGAGTTTGCCTTCAAATTCGAGTTCGGCAACTTCACGGTTTATCGGTTCGATTACAGCGAAATTACGAGCGTGCGCGCTCCAGGGTTCGTCGCCCAGGATGTTCCAGCCTGACTGGTCTACGCCAAACGGCGAGAAGCCAATTGCCCCATCTCCCAGCGCGTAGAACAAGAATTTCCCAAAACTGTCGCTGCGGCCCGTCTCTGGAATCCAAAGCGGATTGTCGGCACGATGGTAGGCGCCCATGGTCTGGCGATAGAACTGCGAATCATCGGTATAAATATCAGGCCCGATCATGTCAATCGAGGGTGCCAGGGCGCGCCACAAGCCCACCAACTTCTGCACTGGTCCCCCGCTGGGATATGCGATGCCGGGCAAGTCCACTTGCCGTTGGGGAAGCTCGGCGGCCGGATAATCGATCCACGCGTTCATGTAATAAGGAATTGCGAACTCCGCCTTGCCTGCCGCCGCGATTTCATTGATATATTTGGATTGGTAGTAAAACTGAAACATCTCATCCGCGTCGGCGCCAAAGACTTGGCTCCAAGTGCCTGGCTGTTTATGTGCCGCGGCCAGCAGATCGGCGGAAACCGCGCCTGCGAACGCGCGATTGGCCTCCGCCGAATAGTCGCGCACATTGCCGATATTGCCCGACTCGTTTTCGACTTGGATGAGCAGAACTGTGTGCTGCTCGCTGTCGATCTCTTTCAGGTGCTGCATTAACTTCACGAATGCAGCTTTGTCTGCCTGCAGCGTGTTGCGCGAAAGCGGCGACAGGACGTCGATAGGCTCCCCATCCGCACGAATGACTCGCGGGAAGCGCTTCGTGTCGGCTTTCACCCACGCCGGCACATAGTGCATGTTGCCGTTCTTCCAAGTACCGAACCAGAGCAGCACAACATGTAGATTGTGAGTCCGCGCGCCTTCTACAATCTGATCCACATTGGTGAAATCAAAGTGTCCCTCGTTGGCTTCGAGTTGTTCCCAATAAACGGGTGCCTCGATGGTGTTGGCATGCAGAGCGGCCATCGATTCCCACACCTGCGGCAATTCACTCGGCCATGCGCTGGAATTGTGAATCTGGCCGCCCAGGATCAAGTATGGTCGTCCGTCTACGATCAGAGCATAGCGCCCATCTTTCTGGACGAGTTTTGGCGCATCTGTCCCGAAGGACGCTGCAACGAATGCGAAAGCAAGCACGCTAAACACAAAACCGAAGATACGGATGAGGTGTGTATGCATTGAAGGTGGCACCTTTAGCCAGTTCACTCGATTAGACAGCATCGCACCCAGGTTTGGCAATGACGTGAAAATGAGTCCGAAAAACAGCCCGCAGGCGCTCGCCGAATAACCCATGTCCTTCAAGACGACCAGGCCACGTCGACGCGGTGTTTCCGAACCGCACTTTCTGCATTCCTCAGAAAGTGCCGATTACGGGTTCAATTTGGTCCGGTCTCGAGGATACAGCGTAGCCTGACGCACGTTCGAAAGATTCAAGACCTGGGCGGTCAGCCGCTCCAGTCCAATCGCAAAACCGCCGTGCGGGGGCATCCCGAGGTCAAACATTTTCAGATGGCTTTCGAAATTGTTTGGATCAATCCCGCGGGCGCGCAGCGCGTTTTCCAGCTCTTCGCGGCGGTGCAGGCGTTGGCCGCCGGTCGTGATTTCGATGCCTTGATACAAAAGATCAAAGCTGTTCGCCGCACCACCAGTTCCGCGCGGCGCGGTGTAGAACGGGCGGCCCGATAGGGGAAACCCAAGTACAAACACGGCTGGCACGCCACACTCCTTCTCTGCTAGTTGGCACAATTGGCGTTCCGCTTCCGGGTCAAGGTCGTCAGATAGGTCCTCCCGGCCGAAATTCTCCTTCAGAAGCTCAAGACAAGGTGCGAATCCCCAGCACGGCACATCGAGCATCGACGGAAGCGCCTGCCGCCGGTATTGCCCGAGCAAGTCTCCAAAATGTCTGTTTGTGTTTTCGAACATGTACGTCAACAGCTCGCGCTCCAGTTGAATTACGTCTTCCGGGCCGTCAATGAACCCGAATTCCAAGTCCAACGAATAATACTCGGTGAGGTGCCGGCTCGTGGCGTGAGGCTCCGCCCGGTACACGTGGCCTGTTTCGAACACCCTCTCGAATCCACCAACTCCGTGCTCTTTATAAAACTGCGGGCTCTGTGCTAAGTAGGCGACACGATCAAAATACTTCACTTCGAAAAGATTGGTTCCTCCCTCGGTTCCGGACGAAACCAGTTTGGAAGTAATGATTTCGGTGAACCGCCGTTGCGTCAGGAACTCGCGGAAAAACCTCAGCAGCGCCGCCTGGATTCGAAACACATTGCCGATGATCGGGTTACGTAAAGACAGGGCGCGATACTCCACCAGCGTTTCCGGGTTGACCGTGTCGAGATTTGCATACGAGGTGAACGGCAGATGCTGTCCCGACCTGCTGAGAACGTAAACGCGGTCGATGTCCACCTCGTATCCCAGTTTTGCCCGGGACTCTTGCCGCACGCGCCCTACAATCTCGACAGTGTCTTCAAGCTTGAGATGATGCTCCTTGATAGATTCCGGCGCCGCGACGCATTGCACTTCGCCCGAGCAATCCTTCAGAAGCACAAAGATGGTTTTTCCGAGAACACGTATGCGCGACACCCAGCCGCGGAGTGTGACCTCTTGCTGAACAAAATTGGGAACGGTTTCGATCAGAACGCGCTGCTTAGCATTGCCCATGCCGGCAAAAACCTCCTCAAAGGAGAATTCTTGCTGGAGCCACGCAAGCGGCGGTGCCATCCAGCTTCCGGGCAACGCCCGGCGCTCAATAGCTGCTGTTTCGTAGCGACTACGTTTCCCCCTACTGAAGCCAACCGGCTCTCGGTTTCTGTTTCAGGGGAACCTCTCCGAGGGGTCTGTCCTCTTCGCTGAGTTCCTTCCTTTCTACCATCGACTAAAGCGGCAGGCAAATTCTGTTTTTGTGCGCAACCGCGGTCGCCAGCAGCGGCACTGCCATGCGGCGCGGCGTGTTGCCGATGTGCTCTTGTTGACGACTGAGGCAGGGTGGGAGGCAGGTCAGGTTGTGAAGTCTGCCTCCCTAGTTGGGTGGTACCTGGCCCGAGCTGACGCTCAGGTCATGAGTTAGCCCTATTATCCGGTGAGGAGCTGGCACGCAGTTATGAATTGTCTTTCTGCAAAAAAGCAAAAAAAGATGTTGCGGATCGGGAGCGGGAGAAAAGGCTCTAGCCGGCAAACAGTTTCATCAAAACGAACTCAGGAGCTTGACTTCAACAAGGTCGACAATTTGTGAACCGCCGCAGCTATGTCCTGCACGGCAGTGCTGCCAAACCCTAAAACGAATCCTTGGCGCGAGGCTTTACTCATATAAGAAGGAGAGAGGGGCGCCAGACTGAGGTTTTGATTCGCGGCGCGCGCGGCGATTTCCAGGTCGGAAATACCGTTCACCAGGACAGAGAGATGCAACCCTGTTTGGCCTCCTGGCACTTCTACCTCAGTGCCCAGTTGCTCACGAATACAGCGCATCAGGGCGCTTCGACGTTCGCCATAGATCAAGCGCATCCTGCGAATATGGCGCGAGAAATGTCCCTCGCGAATGAAATCCGCAAGCACCATCTGCGGCAAGGTTGGCGGACCAAGGTCCATGGCGAAGCGGACACTCAAAAAGCGCTCGACCAGATCCGCTGGAACCACCACATAACCTATCCGCAGGGAAGGGAACAGCACCTTGCTGAACGTGCCGATGTACACCACCCGACGGTTACGGTCCAGCCCTTGCAACGAGGTAATCGGCATGCCTTCGTAGCGGTACTCGCTGTCATAGTCGTCCTCGATCACCCACGCCCCGTGCCTTTCCGCCGAGTCCAGGAGCTGCAGCCGGCGCGACGCGCTCATGATCACCCCGAGTGGATACTGATGCGACGGCGTGACCAAAACGGCCCGTGCTTCCGGGCACCTTTTCACACCTGAAGCTACGTCGAGCCCTTCTGCATCCACAGGAACGGGGACCATCTGGCAGCCATTCATTGCAAAGATGCCCCGCGCAAATCCGTAGCCGGGCTCCTCCATCCAGACTCTGTCCCCGGGATCAAGCAGCACCCGCGCTGATATCTCCAGGGCCAGTTGCGAGCCGCTCACTATGACTATTTGCTCCGCCTCGCACCGCACTCCTCGCGCCGTTCGCAAATAGCTGGCGATCACTTCTCGAAGGTCCCGCGATCCCATCGGATCGCCATAGTCAAACGATCGCGCGCTTGCGCTGCGAGAGTGGCGTGTCACCAAACTGTTCCAAATCTGGAGCGGAAAATGCTCAAACGCAATTTGGCTGACGCTAAATGGCAACAGGCTGCGACGACGGAAAAAACCTTCAGCGCCGGGGAGGCTGCCGCAGCGTTTCGAGAGCTTGCGCCGGTTTGGGGCAAAGGCCGCCGGTGGATTGCTCCTCGCTTGCGGAGCAGCCCCACGATTTGCGAGCGATTTGGATACCACAGTGCCCGAGCCGATGCGGCTCTCCAAGTAGCCCTCTGCCAGCAGTTGTGCGTATGCGCTCATCACCGGTATGCGGGAGATTCCCAGTTCCTCGGCTAGCACCCGGGTCGATGGTACGCGCTGCCCCGGCCGCAAATTGCCGTCGACAATCGCCTGGCGATAGCCTTCGTAGACCTGCTTGTACAGCGATTTCGCAACCGCCTTGCTGACCGCGATGACCGGGGAAATTCCAGAGGGTGCTCGTTTCATTTCCTGAAAATCATAATGGCTATATCGATGTGCCTTCAAGTGGATATTGATCCCGGCCACTTTGGATGACAACCTGCCGTGAATTCATGCAGTTTGCTGTGCCGCTCCATTCGCGCCGGATGCGCTCCGCGTCAAAGGCCACTTAGTCGACTGGCTTTCGGCCGAAAGAGGATGAATGCCTACAGACTCGCTGGTTTGCTCCATGGATCTGCCCGCTCTTCCGTAGCTTCTGAGACTAGGGCAAGTGATCGCGATTGAGCGACACGGCGGATAAGAAGTCCTCCGCAGGAACTCAGTCCGGAAGGCGTTTCTCCCCGGTGATCGCGAAGTTCGTTTCGACCACGTGCGCCGTGGTCGACGGCTGTCCGCCTCCAATGGACACGCTATAGGAACCGGGGGAGATGATTCGTTCTCCCATATCGTTGACGTGACTGAGATCCCGTGGAGTGATGCTTACGCGCACATGTTGTATCTGGCCAGCTCCGACGTGCACCCGTGTGAAGCCACAGAGCGCGCGATTAGGGACGCCGGGCAATTTCGGATAGGTTAGATACAACTGCACAACCTCATCGCCATCGCGCTTGCTTACGTTCTTCACATCCGCTTCTATGCTGACCGGCTCGCCGGCCTTCACCTGCTTTGACGAGAGCTTGACGTGATCGTACTCGAATTCCGAGTAGCTCAGGCCATAACCAAACGGGTACAGCGGCGTGCCGGTGAAATAGCGATAGGTGCGGTTGGCCATCGAATAGTCCTCAAACGGGGGCAGGTCCGTAACACTTCGGTAAAAGGTAACCGGAAGCCGGCCCGCAGGATTATTTATGCCTGCCAGGGTCTGGGCCACAGCGGTGCCTCCTTCTTCTCCCGGATACCACGCCTCCAGAATCGCGTTGGCATGTTCCTTAGCCCAGTTAATGCTCAGGGCACTGCCGTTCGTCAGCACAACCACAAGCGGCTTGCCTGCTGCCGCGACACTCTCCAGCAAATCCTCCTCCGGCTTGGGCAGGTCCAGCGTGGTGCGATCTCCGCCCTTGAAGCCCTGCTCGCTGACCGGCATTTCTTCGCCTTCCAGTTCGCTGGTTAGCCCCACGACCGCCACGACCGCATCCGCGGATTTGGCCGCGGTAGTTGCTTCTGCTGAAGGATGGAGATCCAGTGTGGACCAAACCAGTTCGCCGGGAGCGTCGGAACCCGGCGCGGGTGCGTAATCGACCGTCAGGCTGTAGGCTTTGCCAGCCTCCAAATGGGTGTGGCCCAACTTGGTCTCGACGCCGGTGGTGTGGAAGGACATCGTCAGCACCTGTCCGTCCAGCAACACACGCAAGAAGCCCTCGCCGCGAAAACCCAGATAGTAATCGTTGCTGGTCTGCGGCGTGAATGTAGCGTCCCAACGGACCAGCAACGACTTTTGGTGAGCAGCTTCGGGCGGCAACGAACCAGTCACAATCCCCACGCCTTTTTCCATGCGAGTGGCCAGAGGCGGCGGGGCGCCCTTGTTCACGAACGTGAACAGGTCCTCCACGGAAAAATAACTCGCGCGAACACCCGGATGACCATCCACGGTAAGCAAGTCATTAGGAACCGCAGAAACAACTTTGCTCAAGAATTGCGTTCCGGGAACGAATTGGATCTGCGCTTGGGGGAATTCCGCGCGCAGGCCTTGCAGCACCGATACCGAATGCGTAGGCACTCCATTATAGTTGCCCAGGAGCACCGCAGTTTGCTCCGCCAGCGGCCCGATGACCACGATCTTGGTTCCGGCGGTCTTGAGCGGCAGGGTCCCGTCGTTCTTCAACAGCACCATGGATTCATTGGCCAATTTGCGCGCTAACGCCCGGTGCTGCGGGCCATCGAGCAGTTTCTCATCGATCTTGCTGTAAGGCACCATGTCCGGCGGGTCGAACATGCCCAATTTCATGCGTGCTGTGAACAAGCGCTTTAGCGCAACGTCAATGTCCGCTTCAGTCAGGAAGCCTTGTTTGACCGCGTCGCGGTAAGGAGCATAGTCGTGGTCGTCGGTTACTTTGTTGGTGAAATCAATGCACTCATTATCCATCCCTGTTTTCAGGCTTATCGCCGACGCCTCCGCCTGCGTTGGCTTGTAGTGGTGGCCATTGAAGATGTTCCGAACCGCTTCGCAATCCGATACCACGTAGCCGCTGAAACCCCATTTGCCACGCAGTTGATCCACCAGCAGGAACTCGTTGGCACAGGCGGGCTGGCCGTTGATGCTATTGTAGGCGCACATCACCGAGCCGGCCGCGCCTTCGGTCACTGTTGCGCGAAAGGCCGGTAGGTAAGTGTCCAGTTCGTCGTGTTTGCTGACGGTCACATCGGCTAGATGCCGCGTGCTCTCTGGCCCGCTGTGAACGGCGAAGTGTTTGGGCGTAGAAATGGTGCGGTAATACCGCGGATCATCCCCCTGCATGCCTCTGACAAACGCAACGCCCAGGCGCGCGGTCAGGAACGGATCCTCACCGTAGGTTTCCTGTCCACGTCCCCAGCGCGGGTCGCGGAAAATGTTGATGTTCGGAGCCCAGAAATCCAGCCCTTCGAAGATGTCGCTATGCCCCGCGCGCACGTCCTGCACATGTTTGATACGCCCCTCGATGCTGATGGCCACCGCCATGTCATGAATTGCCGGAGCATCAAAAGTGGCCGCCAAGCCAACCGGCTCCGGGAACTCGGTGGTGCCGTTCACCGCGTCGCCATGCAGAGATTCGCTCCACCAGTCGTAAGCGGGGATTTTCAGGCGGGGGATGGCGCGCGCCTGGTTCACCAGCTGCGAAACTTTTTCCTCCAGTGTCATTCGGGAAATCAAATCATTGACGCGCGCTTCGATTGGCAGCGCGGGATTCAGGTACGGAGGGCTGGAGTCTGCAGGGCTTTGTGCGCGGAGACCGGATGGCAGCAGCACAATCAAAATTCCGAAAAAAAGGCGCAAAAGCGTAGTGCACCGATTCGAAGGCATAACTCTCTCCTGATTTGCAAAGCTTAGTGCCGGCACCTTCTGGCAGGCGCCGCGGGCACTTCGGTACAGGAACAAAATTCGCGCCTACAGGTTTCCGCTACTATACATCGCCGTTAACGTACACACCAAGGGATTCTCCTCGACATTGGTCCGGCGTTTCTGTTTGCAAGTCAGCATACGGGTGTGGACGGCTTTCAGCGCAATGCGAACCGCGCGGTTAACGGCTACACTTGCCGTAATGGCGAATCGCCACAAAACTTCGGTCCCAGCCTGCAAAACTCTCTACCGCTCCCGCAGTATCGGAACCGCAGGCCGCAGTTCCACCGCTTTCGTCGTAATGACTAGCTTGGCCGGTGTAAGTTCGGGACCCTCCCAACCTTCCTTCACCGCCTCAATGTGAATCTCGCCAGGACGTTTGGTTGACTGCAAAATGACTTGCGCGAGGCCGTTAAACAGCGAGCGGGTGGTTCCTTTGTCGCTCTCCTGGCAGTTGGGATCACCATTGCCGACGCCGATCAGGGCGCCGGTACCAGAGACCTTGAAGCCGATCGTGTTATTGGCGATCGGCACCGGCCGGCCCTCTCTGTCGAGGGCTTCCACTTTCACAATGGCCAGGTCCTCGCCGTCGGCGTTGATCTCGGTTCGGTCGGCCGTTATCCGAAGCGAAACCGTTGGCCCGGTGGTCTCGCGTCTTTCCGTGAGAACGACCTTGCCGTCCTTCGAGCCGCGTGCCTCGATTGCGCCCGGTTCATACTTCACCTTCCACTCCACGTGCCCCAGGTCCGGAACCTTCTGGCTTCCCAGGCTTTTGCCGTTTACCAACAACTCCACCTCCTCCAAGTTGGAGTACACCCAGACGGGAATCTCGTCACCCTCCCTGCCGTGCCAATTCCAATGCGGGAATAGATGCAGCGATGGTTCCTTACCCCACCAGGCTTTGTAGTAATAGAAATGGTCCTTCGGGAAACCGCACATGTCCACGATGCCGAACTGCGAGTTGATGGACGGCCATCCATACGGCGTCGGCTCGCCGCGATAATCGAAACCTGTCCAGGCAAACCCACCCGCTCCCCAATCTCGCGTGCCGTAGAATTTCCACCAGCCTTCTGGCGTTTCGCCCCACGGCACTACCCCGTCATAACAGTTCACTGTGTTACGCAACGGATCGGTTGCGTACTCACCGCGAGTGCAGATGGCGCTCGACGTCTCTGAGCCGTAAAGCGCGCGTTGCGGATACTTCTTGTGGAATCCATCGGGATACTTTTGGTTGTAGTTGAAGCCGATGATGTCGAGTGCCTCGGACACGCCTTTCTCGTTGTCTCCGTTTACGGCGGCGGAGACCACCCGTGTCGGGTCCAGCTCGTGACAGCGCCGCACCATGCTGGCCACGATCTTGGCGCCCTGCTCGGCCATCGGACCTTGTAGTAGCCACTCCTCATTCCCGACCGACCAGATGATGATCGAGGGTGAGTTGCGGTAGCGTTTCACCATCAGCTCGAGTTGCTGCATTCCTTCGGGATTGGAGCTCATCTGGCGGGTCTCGCACATCATCATCATGCCCATGCGATCGCAGGCATCCACCCACTCGGGAGTCGGCATATTGTGCGAGGTACGAACAGCGTTGCAACCCATCTCGCGCAGCACGGCCAGGCGGAACCATTGCAGGCGATCAGGCAGCGCGGCTCCCACACCGGCGTGGTCTTGATGATTGCACGTGCCTTGGATTTTTAGCGGCTTGCCATTCAACAGAAAGCCCTTCTCGGGGTCGAACACGGCGGTGCGCACACCAAAGGTAACGCGCTCCGCGTCGCGAACCTGGCCCTCCGACACCACCGTGACCACAGCGGAATAAAGATGAGGGTCGTCTACGGACCACAAAGCGGGATTCGCAATCCGCGCAGTGGCGCTGTAAGTAGCCGTCCCGTCAATGGCGATGGATTGCTCGGGTGATTCGGCGTTTGCCACGGTTGCCCCATTTTTGTCGAGAATCTTCCAGCTCACCTTGGCGCTCGCGGTCCGTTTGCTCTGGTTCTCCACTACGGTCGAGACTGCCAGCACGGCGGAGTTTCCGTCTACGGTTGATCGGACTATGCTGTCCCATTTGCCCAGGTGTACCGCATCGGTTTTGGTCAGCCAGACGTGGCGATAAACGCCCGCGCCCTCATAGAACCAGCCGTCACCGAAGCTGGCATCGACTCGGAGGACCATGTAGTTCCGTGCGCCGTAGGCCAGGAAGTCCGTGAGATCGAAGCGGAACGGAGCGTAGCCGTTATTGTTGCGGCCGATGAAGCAGCCGTTGAGGAACACCAGCACGTCGCGAAAAGCCCCGTCGAACTCCACCCAGATCCTCCGGCCCAAGTCGCTGGCGGCAATGTCGAATTCCCGGCGATACCAGCCCACACTGGTTTCCGGATAGCGGCGCCCCAGTGGCTTATAGCCGTGTGACTTCTGCTCGTCATCGCGCACGAACGGCAGTTCCACCGCCCAGTCGTGCGGAAAATTGATCGTGCGCCATTTGGAATCGTCGAAGCCAGCCTTTGCGAACTTGAAGTCCCCAGTCTTGGCAAAGTCTCCCTGGCCGAACCCGAATCCCAAATCCTTTGCGGGATCGCTTCCGTCCCCGAATGTGAACTTCCAGCCGAAGTCGAACAGAAGTTGCTCGCGAGGCGCGACCGCGGGCACAGCTGCAGCCGAGCCCGCCGGCAAATCTCCGCCCAGCAAGGCCGCCGTGCGGGCCCACGACGAACGCCCCAGCAACGAAGAAGCGGAAAGAGCGAGGCCCGAAGCAAGTAGATCGCGGCGAGTCATATCAGGCATGTGCATCCTCCCATGTGTGAGTTTGAGGCGCTGCCCAACTTCAATTTGAGCGCAAGATGCAACCCAGATTCACCTGTGTGAACCGGTCACATCCAGCGGCGCAAGTATCCTGTGATGCGATCACGCAAGCCGTGCAACTCATGTGGAACTTATTTCCGCAACGCCTCGGCACAGCAAATTCTAGATAGGATCTAGCAACTATAATAGGAAAGAGTCTCTTCGAATGGCAATGTTGCTCCGGGCGGAACGCTATGTGTGCTCTCACCCCAGGCAAAACCGAAGCAGTCTGGGATCAATACTCGCAAACTATGATTCCTACATGTGATCAGATTAATTTGTGAGCGATGGCGGGTGGGTCGTCACAAGGTGAGTCTGAAGATGGCGTGCCTGTAAGAAACCAAAAGCTAGTAGTCACATTCCATTTATGCAGGCTACTGGAGAATCGCGCCGCCTGTCCGGCGCTTCCGAAAAGAACCTGAATGGCGATCCCGTTCACGGCATGATCCTCGTTTCTTGATGCCTGTTCGACGCATCCCGCGCAAATAGTTCGGGCGCCCCCGAAAGAGCGCCCGCGTCCGTTTTCGCACGGCTACAAACTGTTACCAGTTGTTGCTATCGAACGGAATTCCCGGCAGCACCGCCGTGCCTTCCGCTTTCACCGCATCCAGCGCGTTCGGATCAAGTCCCAGCGCCTGTAGAATCGTCGGCGCCACTTGTGACGTTTTTACGGGACTGGTGATGGTCACGGCCGTAAACGCGGGGTTCGACACTAGAATTATCACATTCGTGTCGTCGCGCGAGAACCCGCCGTGCTCCGCGAGCTTCTTCGTGCTTCCCGAATAAGTGACGCCAATGTCCGGTGTGGTCAGAATGTCCGGTGTGCGCGGGTCGCCATTCGGCGGCTGTCCAGGAGCGTTGAAGTACGTGGTGAGTATTGGTCCGGAGAAAATTTCGCCAATCCCGGCAACGTTGTTGGTAGTCGGCGAGGTCGACTGGAGCAGGGCCACCGCGCTTCCTGTGTTGCACTTGCTGTCCAGCCAAACCAACGACACGTCATCCTCGGTTGGTCCGATGCCGGTCGGGTTGGATGGCGACTCGGAGGGCGGCAGGCAATGCGCGTTGTCCAGAATCGTCGCTGGCGACGTAGTGATCGGATCAGTTGACGAAGTGCCAATGCCCAAATAGCGCGCGGAATCAATCGGGCTCTGCCCATGCTTTGCGGTGATTATGATCAGTGTCTGGTCGTAGATTCCGTTCTTCTTCAGTTCGCTGACCATGTCTCCGATCGACTTGTCCGCGAATTCGATTTCGCTCAGCAGGTACTGCGTGGGCGTGCCAATCGAGTCCACGTACCCGCCGGTGTGCTTCAGCGATTTTTCGATCAGCTTCTCGCCGACGCTGACCACCTGGAAATTCATCCCGAAAATCGCGGGCACCGGAGCGCCGCTCGAGCCATTGTGTGTTTTGCCGTTGATCCAGTTCAGCACCGCGTTTACCTTAAGCTGGTCGTAGCACTGAATATTTTGAAAACTGTCGGTCCAGGAATTCGACGGCGATACCGTGGTCTGATCAGGAAGGGGATCGCAAGACACTCCTTGTGCGGACACTTTCGGCAGACCTACGGGGATCGAGTTAATCTCCGGAGAATAATAATCGTCCACGGCCTTGCCGTTGCTGCCATGGCCCGAAACAGACGAGTACGACGGGTGCTTGTCGGACCACGCGGTGTAACCCCCGGCCTGGTGGATCACTCCGAAAATCGTATTCGTCCGGACGAAATCCCATGGATACACGCCCGCGCAGTTGTTGCTGGGGTCACGATCCAACTTGGTCGGATCGATCGACCGGATTCCACCATCAACCCCGATCGGCGCGCCGCCGTTCAGTGCCAGTTTGTTAACGTCGATGCCTTCGTCGAATTCCGTCGTTGATCCTGTCGCCGGCGTGTTCGGCATGCAGCCACCCGGCCCCGTACCCGCAACCCCGTTTCCCGTGGTATTTATCGGCGCGTCATACGAGCGGTCGTAGGCAACGTCATAAAACGCACCCACTGTTCGCGGTGAACCACCGGTCACGATCGCCATTAATCCCGGAAACGAATCCGACGGCCGCGAGGTGGACGTGTCCCGATAGTTGATCCCGGTCTCGCCCAGTTCCGCCAGGTTCGGGCAATATGGTTCTCCGTTGTTCACGCCGGGCAATCCTTTCGAGCAGTTCAGGTAGTCCACCGCGTGCATCCCATCAATACTGATCAGCAAAACGTGTTGGACCTGGTGCTGATGACTCCAGTCCGGACTTTGGCCATACGCCGCCGGAATCAGCAGCATGCTTCCCAACAGTATTTTTGTGACACACCGAAAACTTGATTTGATTTTCATCAACAGCCTCCAGCCAAGGATTTGTATCCGTGCTGTGTTGCGATGTGGTGAAGGCGTGATGAATTTCTGGCCGATCTTGCAAGCGGCATCGGAGATCTGCGTCTTTCAACAATGATCCATGCTTTGTAGGTCGCGATCACCGGCTGGAGAATGGCCTGCCGCCGCCTTGTTTAATCTCGCTCTGGTCGTCGCGAATCGTTTTGACCGCTGTTCACATGCACGTCACATCTCCAGTACCGTTTTGTTGATCGAATGCGCCTTGATGATAGACTCCGCCTGATAGTGCGATTTTTATCCCGACTATTTGAACAACTCACAAGGTTTTGACCTGGAAATTTATGGCCAACACGCGACATTTTGAGTATCCCGACCAATTCGGGCTATGGGTCCAATGCAAGAACCAGCGGTGCCAAGCCAGGTTTACAGCAGGTTCCGCTTTCGCGGAATCCGCGGAACGACTGGCGAAAACAATCGAGACCTATGCCAATCCCACCTTGAAGTGTCCGAAATGCAGCGAGGCTTTTGCCTACTCCGGCTCGGATATGAATCCTTATCCCAGGCCGTCCGCGGACAAGGAATGGAAAGGCTTGCCCACGTCGGAGTAGCTGAATTCCCATCTCGTTCAGCTTCAAAAACTGAACTCACTCTATGGAAACGGGTTTGTCTTTCCAAAAGCGATTCCAGTTCTCCAACGACGTGAACGTGCGGCTGTGCATGCGATCGATGTACAGCGTTCCGCGGAGATGATCGATTTCATGCTGCAGGATCCTCGCGTACCACCCCGTAGCTTCGACTTGGGACAGCTCACCTCGCTCGTTCTGATACTCTACCCGCACCGTGCGGGCTCTCGGCACAACGGCTGAAAACCCGGCCAAGCTGAGGCAGCCTTCATAAAAGCCGACTTTGTCCGTTCCCATGTCCAGAATCTTGGGATTAATAAGCACGTGAAATGGAACGGGGCGCCGCTCCTTCTCGAGCAGTTCCTGTGCGGGCAAGCTCTTGAGCAACTCGTCCCGGTCCTCGATCACCGCAAGCTGCAAAGCCAAGCCAACTTGCGGGGCAGCGAGACCTACCCCGGGAGCGTCGTACATGGTCTCTTTCATGTCCTGAATCAGTCTCTGTGTTTCATGGCTTCTGATTTCCTCGACAGTGAGCGGCCGGCTCACTTCTCTCAAGATCGGATCGCCCGCCTGCACGATTTTCAGCCGCAACATTTGCCTCTCGCGGACCAACTGATTTTAGAAACACCCCATCGAAATTATGAATTGCCGTCAATTTCGTTGTGGCTGGACGGCGCCTGCGAACCGTAGTGCTACGTTCGGTACGCGGCCCGTGTGACGGATTTTACCGAGCCTGCGCTTTCCATTCGGTGCGGATGACTTTGAAACCGCGCTTCTCGAGCTCGCCTTTGGTCCTCAGCGCGTCCAAGTCATTGTACGGTCCGACAACCACGCGGTGAAAACGGTCGCTCGATTTTTTCAATACAAACGCGGGGAACTTCATTTGGTTCAGCGAGTCCACCAGCGCCTTGGCGTTGTCTTCACGAACCATTGCGCCCACTTGAAGCACAAACGCGGGTTCCCCAGATGGCCTGGGTTTTGCAGCCGGAACGGGATGATCCGCAATCCGAGCGGGACTGGCAATGGGAGCAGTGGGGATCGTGGAGGCCAGCACAGCTCGATTCGGCTCTGGAGTTCCTTTGCCTTTCTGGCTGGAACGTCCTTTCCAATAGTGCCATACGGGAACAACGGCAAGAGCCAACAAAATCGCAGCCAGCGTTAACCCAATGGAACGTCTCATCCTGCCGAAATAATGGGTGGCGTCCTTTGTCACCGGGCGTTCCGAAACAGTTTTAGGGATTTGCGGCTCAGCAGGCAATGGTATGGGTGGAACAATCGGTCCGGCGCATCGCTCCTCGGGGACGGTTTCGGCCACCGTTTCATCGGCAACATTCTCCACCACGGCACATTCTGAATCGCTTGCGGCGATCTGCGCTTCGCCCGGCAATTGCACCTCCGCTTGGAGCGGCGCCTGGAATGGATCTTCGAAGACCAGCTCGAGCGTTCTTGCTTCGCCCAGAGGGATTTCGCTGATTGTTTCTGAGACCGGTATTGCCTCACCAACCGGTCTTGTTTTTTCTGGGAGTGTTTGCTCCCTTGCCAATTCGCTCCCGCCGTATAGAAAGATCAACATTTCGATTTGCTTACGCGTCTCAGCCGACAGATCGAGGAATTCCACTCCCGCCACTTTCTGCGAATCACTCTTCCACTTGATGCGGCCCTTCGCTTCGATCCACACCTCCGATTCTGGAAACTGAAAACGCATCTTCGGCAGTTCATCGTCGGTCATTTCATTGCTGGTTTGTAGAGCCAGTCCGGTTTGGCTGATGTTCACCACAATGCCGTGGTTGTTCTCGCCCAATTCTATGCGTGAAGATGCCAACCTTTGTCGGTAATGACTCCGGCGTTCGATAGTGTCCGGGCTCCCGGCGAGCGGATAACTGTTTGCCATGGTCGCGACCACCTCCCAGGCAGGGTGCAGATTACATCGCATTCTAGGAAGGGAGAAGACCAACCGGCAACGGAAATCACCGCCAGCCTAGTAACTGCATGGACATATCGAAGTCCTGGTACTTATGGTAGTAACCGTTTTTTGACAGTGTCTTAACGCGTTTTTGGACGACAGGGACTCGCGTTTGCCTATCATATGCGCCCATCACTCTCTGCGGCACGGTCTCCTGTGGTAATTGCTTCGGGAAGGAGGCTAGCGAAAGCGATGAAGTTCGACATCTTCCTGGTGGGTTCGAACCGCGAACGCGCTTACGCCCAATACAAGGCATCCGCCACCTACACTTTCTCTGTCTCTCATGGACCCGAGAAAACCCACGCGGAAGTGATTCTCACCGACACCAGCCTGGAAGTGATCGAAAAAACCGGAAGAGACGCCCGTACCGCAGCAAGACTCGCCCTTGAGCGGCTCCTCACCAGGGGTTGTGATCCCTTTGAAAATTCGATTTTCGTCCAAATCCCTTACCGGCAAGCCGCGTTCTTTTCGAAATTCGGCAGTTTCTTGCGCGAGTTTCCTTCCTCGTGAACCCGTCAGTTTTGCCGTTTGCCCGGCGGGCGCTCCTTCTCTAGCTGACCCGCCGGGCTGACGACCTGAGTGTGCTATTCGCTGATCGCCACTCCGTTGAAGGTGGCAACCCCTACGGAGCTGGAAGTCGCTACCGGACTAAGATCGCCGTAGCTGTCAATCGCGAAAACCGCTACGTAGGCCTCGCTGCCCACGCTGTAGATGACCCCCAGCCATTTGTGATCATGCGACACGGTGATGTCGGTCGGTGCGCCGGGGAGTGCCACCGATTTATAGAACAGGCCGCCTTGGCCATCCGTGAAGAAAATCGAGATGGCATGACCGGGAGAATTCCCGGTGTACCAAATGCTGCCCGGACCTTTCGCCACCCAGCACGGAGCATTTGTGGGATACGGCGGCGTCGGCCCAACAATTGGAAATACAGTTCGATCTTCATTCACAATGGCGAAACTGTCGGGGCTGTGGGCTGGCGTAAATCCCAGGTTGTTTCCCCAGAATGCTTCGCCCAGTGGCGTGTTGTTTGCGTCGCTTGGCAGCGTTACGGTGTTACTGGTTCCGCTTAACGGCCCGCCCTCCTGAGTCAGTGGAAGCTGCAAGACCGAGCCTGACGCCAGCGTAACCGCTGCCCAGGTTTTACCTACGGCAATCTGCGCCGCCGATGAATCCGTCAGGCTGACAACGGTGCCGTCCACACTTCCCCATGGCCACACATGGCTTTCCGCACAATTTGCGCCCACCACGAACAGGTGTCCCTTAGTGAGGGCCACAGAGTCGGGTTTGGCACAATCGGTGGCTAGGTCGATGTTCCCGGCCACACTGATGTAATCATCATAGCGGGCTAAGCGGGTTACGGTATTCGAATCATAATTGGCAACGGCCCCGAAGTCGTCCTTGAACTGCAGAATCCCCGCGTTGGTGCTCGCCCCACCCTTGCCGCCCGTGGATAGCATGTTCGCCAACGTCAAGGATGGCGTACCCATGGTATCGAGCTTGAACACGACCACCTGATTGCCGCTGGGATTATTCGTGCTGGTTAACACCAATATGCTACGGTCAGGTTCGCCTGCGATGGCGACTGCGGTGACCAAAAAGACGGCCGCCAGCAACTTGACAGCAGCACGCGACCATTCCTTTACCTTTTCCATACTCATCGTCATCTCCTTGCGATTGTTCTAGTTGTGTGCCCGGTTGCGGCTGGGACTGCGGACCACCTGAGCATGTTTACAAGGGGATATTCGGTTTCGGGCTGCGAAAAGTTACGATGCCGGCCTGTCTACGAACTGAATTTCATGAAATTTTGCCCGAAGCGCTAGACCGTAACTTTCTGCCCCCTTTCAACGAATACATTGGGATGAGATCGGCATGAACTTGCAACTGCTATCCTGGAATTTCGAGTGCCGCTACGTTTGCGCGAATCCGTAACTACTGGTAAACATACGGCGACTATCCTGCTCATGTGCCCGCACACCAACCTGGAAATGCTTATGGCCCGTTACCAGGCTGGCGATTTTGCCGCGGCCACCGCGCTCATCCATCAGATTAGCCCGCAGCTTCACCGCTTCTTTATCGCTCAATCGGCCAGCCGCGCCGATGCCGATGATCTGCTTCAGGAAACCTGGTTGCGCATTCACAAAGTTCGCCACACCTATCGCCCCGGTGAACCCGTCCTTCCCTGGTTTTACGCCATTGCCCGGAACACCCGTGCGGATCATTACCGAAAAACGTTGAGGACCGCCGCCCGCGAGCAGCGCTTGGAGGAAATATCTGCGCCTGCGACTCCGAACCCGGGCCGGGCACACGATCTCGAAACCCTGTTGCAACCGCTGTCGGCCAGTCAACGCGAGTTGATTGAGATGTTGAAAGTGGCGGGAATGACTTTGGAGGAGGTTGCCAGGGCTACATCTTCTAGCGTCGGTTCGGTCAAGCAGAAAGTGCACCGGGCCTACAAGAAGCTGAGGGAAAGTATGAACGCGATGCAGCTGAAGAAAGAATAATCGGTAGAGGATAGCTGTGACAAACGGAGACATCGACGAACTGCTTAATCGTGCCACTGGGCTGCCACACGAAGTCGACGCGGCGGTGACCGGTCGCATCAGCGAGGCCATCAAGGCATCATTGCGACCCGTGCGTCCTTTGCCCCCGCCCTGGCTGCTGACGGCCGGCCTTGTACTGATCTGCGTGGCCGTTAGTTTGGCGGGAGCAGCTCGATCGGGATTTTTCGGATTCGAAAAGATGGACGCGCTCGAGCGCGTGCTGATCTTTTCGATCCTTGCCATTCTCGCCGCCGTTACCGGCGCGAAGTTTGTCGGGGAATTGATACCCGGCAGCAAATATCGTGTGTCCTCGGGGCTATTGCTGGGAACGGCTTGCGCGGTGTTGGCAGTTTTGTTTGCGATGCTCTTCCGCGACTATCGCACCGAACACTTTGTCTCCGTGGGTCTTACCTGCTTGGTCGTTGGCGTGCTCCATGCCATCCCCGCCGCTCTTCTGAGCTGGTTGCTGCTCCGTCGAGGCTACGCCGTTAACCCCGTTGCAGCGGGGATTGTAGCCGGGGCCCTTGCCGGTTTTGCGGGAGTAGCCATGCTGGAGCTTCACTGCCCCAACTTCGAAGCTTTGCACGTATTGGTGTGGCACACCGCCGTCGTGCCGGTAAGTGCTGGCCTTGGCGCTCTTGCGGGTCTCTTTCTTAGCCGCCGGCGGTAGCTTCGCTGTCCCGGCAGGTTGCGTTCCACGTCGCGTGATCTTCGCTAGACTTCTTGCCGCGGATGCGGGACGCTATTCTCACGTACCCGCAAATGGCCAAGGGATTGCGTGCGCCTCGTCCGAAACTTAACGCTGGCAATCTCCCAGAATCGGACCATAATGTTCTCCCGCCCTTGCCAGATAACGAACGCCCGCTGCCCAGACCGACGCGGATATGGACTTGCCAAATCCAGCCTCTGAATAACAAAGGAGAAGAAACAAATGCCAAAGGAAGCTGCCACTCAAGCTAAGGAAAAACACCCTGCAGTTCCCGAAATACCAACGGACCTTAACCGCGAAGGTGTCGTGGAGATTTCCGCCGCTCTGCGCCAGTTGTTAGCCGATACCTTCGCGCTCTACCTGAAAACCAAGAATTTTCATTGGCACATGACCGGCCAACATTTCCGCGATTACCACTTGTTGCTCGACGAGCATTCTGAACAAATCTTCGCGATGACCGATGATATCGCCGAGCGCGCTCGCAAGATCGGTGGAACCACTTTGCGCTCCATCGGCGACATCTCCAAGCACCAGCGCCTGAAAGACAATGACCAGGAAAACATCTCGCCAAAAGACATGCTCGCGGAACTCAGCGCCGACAATCAGGCACTGACCCGCTATTTCCGCTCGGCCCACGAAGTCTGCGAGAAGTACAATGACGTTGCCACCACCAGCTTGATCGAGGTTTGGATCGATCAAACCGAACGCCGCACGTGGTTCCTTTCGGAAATCGTCCAAGGGCTCTGAGCCGGCTGGCCACGCAAACGCTTATTTGCTTTTGGAGTCTGTCGCCGACTATCCTGACGGAACGCAGTCGCCCTGTACCCGTTTATGGCCCACGAAGACGAAAAGCAACTAGCGGCCCAAGCCAGCCTGCGGTTCGTGCGCGACGGTGACATTGTTGGACTTGGCTCGGGATCCACGGCAACCTTCGCGATCCGATTCCTCGGCGAACGTGTGCGAGCGGGTCTCCAGGTTGTCGGAATTCCCACATCCAACCACACCAGCGAATTGGCTGCTAGTCTGGGCATCCCGCTGACCTCTTTGGATAAAACCCCGCAGATCGATGTAACCATCGACGGTGCCGACGAGATCGACCCACAGTTGTCGGTGATCAAGGGTGGCGGCGGTGCGTTGCTGCACGAAAAGATCGTCGCTTCGGCCTCACGCCGCCTGGTTATCATTGCCGACTCCAGCAAGCAAGTGCCGGTGTTGGGGAAATTTCCCGTTCCCATGGAAGTCATTACGTTTGCGCAGCCTCTGGTCAGACGTCGGGTGGAAGCGCTGGGCGCCTCGGTTAGACTTCGCATGGCGGGTGACACTCCTTTCCTCACCGACGAAGGCCATCACATTCTGGACTGCGACTTTGGCCCGATTCCGGATGTCCCGGCGCTCGCCCGCACGCTGAGTGACATGCCCGGTATCGTTGAGCACGGTCTCTTCGTTCGCATGGCCAATGTCGTCTTGATCGGAAGGGGGAAAGAAGTCGTCGAATTGCACCGCACCGATTGAGGCGAGCGATCGGACCGCTAGTTCGTGCAGATTCTGGGATTCACATCGGGTCGGGAGCCCAACCAAATGAAGTCTCAACTTATATCTCTCGAGGGTTTTGACCTCATCAATACTCCTCGATGGAATAAAGGCACGGCGTTCAACGATCGCGAGCGCGACATCTTCTCCCTTCATGGACTCCTGCCCCCACATATCGGATCACTGGACGATCAACTCGAGCGTCGTCTGCAGACTCTCGACAATCAGCCCACTCCTTTCAATAAATACAGTTTCCTTCGCGATCTTCAGGACACCAACGAAACGCTTTTTTACGCACTCATGGTTCGCCATGTCGAACAAATCTTGCCTTTGGTCTACACCCCTACGGTCGGCGAAGCCTGCCAGCGCTTCAGCGAAATATGGAGGAAGCCCCGCGGATTGTTCCTCAGTTATCCCAACAGCGATCGCATCGAGCAAATCCTCAGCCATCCCCGTTATGATGACGTGAAATGCATCGTGGTCAGCGACGGTGAACGCATTCTTGGGCT
>Ga0187782_10000033_pt1 | contig 73795 bp, 63 predicted proteins | sample 0715_SJ02_MP15_2_FD_132454 | JGI IMG/M metagenome (GOLD analysis project Ga0187782, IMG submission 132454) | Tropical peat soil microbial communities from peatlands in Department of Meta, Colombia - 0715_SJ02_MP15_20_MG | ecosystem: Environmental > Terrestrial > Soil > Wetlands > Peat | place... | reverse complement strand
TTGTGAGGAGCGCCATTCGGCAGTGCGGTTCCGTTTTTCAGATAGTTGAACAACCCGATGTCCAGCCACCAGCTTCCCAGCATTCCCATGAACATGTTGTCCCAATCCGCCGCAGCCACGCCGCTGGGATCGAGAGGCCCCGTGGGCAAAATGTTGCTCGGCCGCAGAGTAGCATCCAGCGTCGGAGTCGTCTGCCCGATCCCAATGCCAACGAAATTGAAATCATTCACTTGAATATCGCGCGTACGAATGGGTTTAAACACGCCGCCGATCGCAATGGTGTGACTGCCATGCGTCTGAGTCCAGTCATCACGGAAAGTGGGAATCGGTACGATGCGCGCCTGCGTGCTCTGGCGCAGATAAGGAGCGTCAAAAGAGCCGTTCATCCAAGAGAATTGAAAAATGGTGCCGTTTGGCGCAAACGGCGATTCAAAGGACAGCTGGTTGCGAGACTCTCCGTACACAAATTGATTCACTGTGTTCGGGCTGATGGTCCACGTATCTCCGACCACCCACGCTTTGTCGGCCGTAATAATTGTCTGGCTGATCGGATCTTTTGGAAATTGCTTTGATGCCGCAATGCCAGTAGCCGCGCTCGCATTATTAACGTCGTCCGCCGTATTCTGATTATTGAAGTTAAATCGCGCGAACAGCTTGTGCTTGCTCGACATGGTGTAATCAATCCGACCCAGATAGATATTTTCCGTAAGCGGCGCGGGCGCGTTGAAGCGCAACCCACCTGTGTTCACACCATCTCCTTGGGTCATGTCGTTCGCAGCAGGATAGCGGCCAGCGATGAAACTCGTCAGCGCCGAGTCCGCCCCCGTGCACAATGGGTCGAGTCCCTGAACCGTTTGGGAGCCGCATGCGCCGGTTGGCGAAAGCAGTGTAATGCACTGCGGGGTGGTGTTTAGGCGGCTGGTTGCATCGCAGCCGGGCTTGTCGTTGATGTAGTTGATTCCTGCGCCCGGGCCATTTGTCGCAAGAGCAGTGATGTTAGCGAGCGGGACAATGCGGAGCACGGCATCGGACTTCCTGTCGCGCCGACCATCATAGTCAAAAAAGAAAAACAGTTTGTCCTTCTTGACGGGGCCGCCTAGATTGCCCCCAAACTGATTGCGTATGAGTTGTTGCCTGGGCACGCCTGATAACTGGTTGAAAAAGCTGTTCGCTTCTGTAAGAGCAGTGCGGTTCCATTCCTGCGCGATCCCATGCCATTGGTCGGTTCCACTCCGGGTTGTGATATACGTTGTGGCGCCGCTTCCGCGTCCAGTATCAGAGACCGGGTTCGCTACATCCGTTCGAAACTCCTGAACCGCTTCCACTGGTATGCCGGCCACGAGGGCAAAAGGCTCACCGATAGCGAAATCCTGTGCATCGATCCCATCGACAAGGATGTTGTTTTGATCGCTTCTCGCGCCAGTTACCGCTCCGCCTCGGGATAGGAGGGGATCGTCCGGGACGTCGGTCGTCGGCGTGACGCCAGGCTGCAGCTGCAAGAGCGCCGCTGGATTGTCACGGATCTGAAGTGGCAGGTCTTCGACGGTACGCATATCAAAGGTATTGCCGATCGTTGCGTTCGTCGTATCGAGGGTAATCGAACCCTGCGCGGTTACTGTAACAGTTTGATCGATAGCTCCCAGCTGCAACTTGACGTCTTGCGTCGTGGTAGTGGCCACTGGCAAGTACAGATTGCTGATCACCAGAGTCTGGAAGCCGTCTTTCTTGACCGTGAGAGAGTAGCCGGGTCCGGGAGCCAAATCCACGATCCGGTACCCACCGTCGCCAGCCGTCTTCGCGAAATAGGTGGTGCCGGTCCTCGTATCAACGAGCTTGACGCTGGCACCAGGAACCACTGCGTCGGAAGCGTCGGTAGCGACGCCTGTAATGGACGCGACGTTCTGCGCCTGCGTGATTGCCGGCAGCAAACCCAGCGTCACCAAAACAAGCAGTACAATGCAGACTAGCTTCGGCATGGCGCCCCCCTATCGGGCCATAACTGCCTAGGATTGAGTTCTTGTGGTGCAGATCGTCTTGCGAACGCCGCAATCGCCCCCGAAATTGCAAGCCTCGCGTGTCAAACGCATTCAAGTCCGTGAACAGGTCGCGCTACAAGTGCAACTTCCATACCAGAAAATGTCTCAAGCCGTTTATGAGGAAACGAACTGAATATTCAAGGAGATAAGAGGATTTGCTAGGCACGTTTCATACAGCGCAACGCAACGTATACCAGAATTGGTAGATGAGAATCCAGCCCAATTGCTAAAGATCATATCAGTGTACTTTATTTGCTACGGCTTCTAGCTCCGTCGGTTCGTCGGTACCGGACGGCAAACCTTCTAGCGGGTGGCATTGCGTCGGTGGTACGTGACGCCGAAGACGCCAAGAAAGATGCTAATGGCCGGTATGAGCAGCACGAGGATGCCATGGCGGAGGGCCGCGCTGCCCTGGCTCCCAGACGCAGCAGCGTTTTGGTAGCACATGGCGCAACCCTGCGCCACGGCTGCTGGGGCTGCGAATCCGATGGCTAGCATTGTCGAGGCAGCCAAAACCGCCCAGCGAAGGCCCACTTCAGCGCACAAAAACGGCCGAGCTTGCGACCAAGGTTGAGCCATTCTGCGTGTCGAAGCCATCATCGCTCCACCACAAGAATTGCGAAGATGACGAGCCATAATCCTCCCAGGAAATGCCAATAGAGCGCGGCGACGCGAGTCGCCGTCTCCAGCGTGAGGCGGCGCGTGGAACGCAATCCGACGACAAGCAATGCCGCCATCCCTCCGAGCACGTGCAGTCCATGCGCCGCCGTGAAGAGATAGAAAAAGCTGCTGGCCGGGTTTGTCGTGAGAAAGAGTCCCGCGGCCAGCATCTGCCGCCACGCCAGAATCTGCCCGACCAGGAAGAACGCGCCGAGAGCCGCGGTGACGCCCCACCAGTGGCGATGGTCGGCCTCGCGCCCAGCGACCAAGCAGCGGCGCGAACGCGCGAGCGTGAAGCTGCTCGCAGCGAGAATCAACGTATTCAGCCACAGAATACGTGGGAGCTCGATTGGCTGCCAGTCGCTACTAGGGAATCCGCGGCGCACAACCCACGCACTGATGAGCGCCATGAAAAACATCAGAATTCCGCCAAGCGCGAGGATCATCCCCGTCACATACACGCGCTGCGGAGTTCCTGAGTTGTCGTTCCCTCCTCGACCGCTGCCGAACGGCGCGCCGTTTCCGGAGTGCCCTCCCCCGCCTCGCTGAAGCAATTCCGCAACAGTGTCAACCGGCATGGCGCTGCTCCGTACTCCCGGTCGTATCTGAGACGGGCGGAATGTTCTGCGGTAGAAAATCTGTTTCTGCGCCGGGGACGCTGTATTCGTATGGCCCCCGATAAACCCTCGGAAAGCGACCGCCGAAATTGTCGGTCGGAGGCGGCGACGCAGCTACCCATTCAAGAGTTGTCGCGTTCCATGGATTGACCGCCGCTGGCGCACCTCTGCGGAGGCTCCAGAAAAGATTGTAGACAAAGACGAGCTGCGCAGCGGCTGTCACAAACGCCGCGATCGTCATGAAACGATGAAGCGGCTGAAAACCGGCGAGGTACGCGGCGCCGGTGGAATCGGCGTAGCGGCGGATTCCGCCGGCAATCCCGACAAAGTGCATCGGCATGAAGATGCAATAGACGCCCACGAACGTGAGCCAGAAGTGGATTATGCCAAGCGATTCGTTCATCGACCGACCGAACATTTTAGGGAACCAGTAGTAAGTCGCTGCCAGAATTCCAAAGATTGCGGCTACGCCCATGACGATGTGAAAGTGCGCCACAACGTAGTAAGTCGCATGAAGTGTGGTGTCCACTGCGGGTTGCGCGAGAAAAATCCCGGACAGTCCGCCCGTCACAAAAAATGAAACAAAACCGATGGCGAACAGCATAGGGGAGTGGAACTGAATTCTCCCGCCCCAAAGCGTACCGAGCCAGTTGAATGTCTTCACGGCGGAGGGCACGCCGATGGAAACGGTCAGGAGGGAGAAGGTCAGGCCGGAATAGGGATTCATTCCGCTGACAAACATGTGATGGCCCCAAACGAGGAAGCCGAGAAAGCCGATGGCGCAGATGGCAAACGCCATCGCGCGATACCCGAACACGGGCTTGCGCGAGAAATTCGCGAGGATATGCGAGACCACACCCATGCCGGGCAGAATTGCGATGTAAACCTCGGGATGGCCGAAAAACCAAAAGAGGTGCTGCCAGAGCAGCGGCGAACCTCCGCCGTTTGTCTGCAGCACTCCATTCACAACGAGGCCAGCCGGCATGAAGAAACTGGTTCCTGCCACGCGGTCCAGCACGAGAAGAATTCCTGCCGCGAAGAGCACCGCGAAGGCGAGCAAACTCAGAATCGCCGTGACGAACCACGCCCAAACCGTGAGAGGCAGGCGCATCAGCGTCATCCCGGGAGCTCGCATGTCGATGGTGGTGGCAATGAAGTTGATGGAACCGAGAAGCGAGCCGACGCAGAAGATCAAGATGCTCAAGGCCCAGAGCGATTGGCCCATCCCCTCGCCCGGACCCGCGATCTCGCCGAGTCCGCTCAGTGGTGTGTATGCGGTCCAGCCGCTGATTGGCGCTCCTCCGGGTACCACGAACGCCGCCATCATCACGACAAACGCCAGCAGAGTCAGCCAGAAGGACAACATGTTCAGGCGCGGAAAGGCCATGTCCGAAGCGCCGATTTGAAGTGGAAGAAGGTAGTTTCCAAAGGCGCTCTGCGGCGCCGCGGTTAACACGAAGAAGACCATGATCGTACCGTGCATCGTGATAAGCGCCAGGTATTGCTCGGGCGTCATGATCCCGCCGGGCACAAACGGCAGATGCGCGGCGGGCCACACGAGATGAAAACGCATGAGAAGCGATAGGATCGTTCCGACCGTCACCGCCACGAGTGCCAAAAAGAAATACTGAAGGCCGATGACCTTGTGATCGGTGCTGAAGACATAGCGGCGAAGAAAGCCTTGCAGCCCTCCTGACGGGGCGCGAGTTAAGTCATCCGCAGCACGAGATTGGGAACTCACTGGACAAGCGCCCGCCGCTTAAGAAAGCCGTCATAGTCGGATTGAGAGACAACGTTGAGATGGCTGTGCATCGTGCCATGCCCGAGGCCGCAGAGCTGCGTACACACGATTTCGTATTGTCCGATCCGGTTCGGCGTGAAGTGCACGGGAATGATCATGCCTGGGACGGTATCCTGCTGCAGGCGTAGCTCGCGGACGAAGAAGTTGTGGATCACATCCTGGGACCGGAGCAGCAATTCGACTGGCCGATCCACCGGGACGGTCAAATCAGAAACGACGATGTCATCGCGGCCTGCAGGGTCGTTCGGATCGATCCCCAGCGGATTTCCGGCTGGCGCATTGACGAGGCTTGGATCGAGCCGGCCGAATTTTCCGTCGGCGCCGGGATAGCGAAACGTGTAGACGAACTGATTCGTGGTCACTTCCACTTGAACGGCATCCGGTGCCGGGGGAGTGAATCGAACGCCCGCCCAGGCATTGCGTCCGAGAATCCCAAGACCGACAAAGGCCAGGAGCGTCACGGAAGTCCAAAGAACTTCGAGTGCGACATTGCCGCGAAGAAAGCTCGCTCTTTGCCCGCGATCGCGAAAGCGAAGGACCGCGTAGGCGAGCCCCAACTGCGCCAGGACGAACGCCGCGCCCGTCACGTACAAAGTAAGATCATACTGGCGATCGACGAGCACAGCGTCTTGCGAGATCGGCGGCGGAGCGGGATACAGCCGGGCGACGAAGACGTAGACCGTAACGGCGACAAACAGGCACAAGAAGATGGCAAGCAGAAGCGCCGGTGACGCAGAACCGCGCGAACGCAACTGAGAGCTCACCATTGACACGCCATCATACAAACAGAAGCCAGGGGAGAATTCAAGCGGACGCCACGATTCGCAGGCTCTACGCGGCGGGATATCTTCTGCGCATGCCGGCGACAGAGCCTTCAATCAGCTTTCTGAGAGTCGGCAGGTGGATATCGGAAAGGCGTTTGATATTGACACAGGACTTGCCCGCAGAGTGCTTCCCCAGCTTTGCCATCAATTCGTTGCGACCCGGAAATTCCGGGAGTGTGTACAGAGCTATGTTCTGTTTGCGCGGAGAAAACGCCACAAGCATCCAGTCCATTTCGCGTCCATCGGGATATCTGTAGCGGCAAGTTCCAAATCCCACGATGCTGGGCCCCCACATCTTGGGCTTGGCCTTCGTGGCCTTCGCCATCATGCCCGCGATGGTCCAGCAATCCTTGCGGACCTGGCCGTCCTCAATTGCGTTAAGGAAATCGGCAGCGGAAGCCTTCGTGAGCTTGGTCTTCAGCTCAGCCACTGGGTCCTCCGAATCTCAGAAACCCGGAGATTATCACGTATGGGAAAACCGTGTCGCCAGGAGTAGCACCACGTGCGGGAAGTATTGGTGCGGTCGAGTGGATTCGAACCACCACGGTATTGCTACCGCCAGCCCCTCAAGCTGGTGCGTCTGCCAGTTCCGCCACGACCGCAATCATGGGGTAAGCGAAGAAATTGTAGCAGAAGCCGCTACTTCTTGGGAGCCGGGTTCTGCGCGGGTGCTTGTTGGGCAGGAGCCGGCGCAGGTGCTTGCTGCGGCTGCACTGGAATCTGGATCGGTGCCGGCGTCGACGGCTTCGCGGGAGCCGTACCCGCCTTCTGCGTCTGCTCGAGAATGGAACCAGTACTTGTCGTAGGCGTGGCGCGCTTGAACGAGAGTGCCAGCGAAGTCATCATGAAGACGATCGCACACCAGGTGGTGGCGCGAGAGAGAAACGTCGCGGCGCCGCGCGGACCGAAAGCGGTCTGGCTTCCGGCTCCGCCGAACGCGCCCGCGAGATCGGCGGCATTGCCGCTTTGCAGCATGATGACGGCCACCAGGACAAAGCACACAAGAATGTGCAGCGTCACCAGGACCGGCATGAACCGCCAGCCAATCCAGATCAAGCCGGCAGCCACCACAAACGATACAGCCCATTTTGCCCACGACGGCATTTCCAACTCCCAATTCGCGCCGAAAAATTGCCTCGAATGGCGCGCCTAGAAATTCACAATCGCGGCGAACGACTTCGGGTCGAGGCTCGCTCCGCCCACAAGGGCGCCATCAATCTCGTCCTGCGCCATCAACCCTTTGATGTTTTCGGGCTTGACGCTGCCACCGTAGAGAATTCGGAGTGCGGAGGCCAGCTCAGACGTAAATCGTTCTGCAGCGAGACTTCGCAGGTAACCGTGAGCCTCGGCGGCGATCTCTGGAGTCGCCGTTCGCCCAGTGCCGATGGCCCACACCGGCTCGTACGCAATTAGAATACGCGAGAACTCGGCAGGGGTCAACGCGGCGAGGCCGCCCTCGAACTGCCGCTTCAGGACCGCTTGGGTGAGATTACCCTCGCGCTCGGAGAGAAGTTCGCCAACGCAGACGATGGGCGTCAGGCCCGCTTCAAGGGCGGCCTTGGTCTTGCGATGCACGGATTCGTCGGTTTCCCCGAAAAACTGGCGGCGCTCGGAATGGCCGATGATCACGACGCGGCAGCCGCTCTCGACCAACATGCGGGCGGAGATTTCGCCCGTAAAGGCCCCTTCGCGCTCCCAATGCAGATTCTGCGCGGCGATTTCGATCGATGAGCCACGCACGGACTCAACGGCTGCAGCAAGATCCGTGAATGGAGAAGCCACGATAATGTCGCAGTGCTTGGTGGAGGCGACGAGCGGTAGAAACGCCTGAAAGAAGGCGCGCGTTTCCGCGGCCGTCTTGTACATCTTCCAATTGCCGGCGATGACGGGGCGGCGCAATCGGAACTCCTTAGTTGCCGCCAGCGGCGTTAGTGAGGGCTTCGACGCCGGGAAGCTTTTCGCCCGCCAGGAATTCGAGCGAGGCACCGCCGCCCGTCGAAATGTGCGAAATTTGGGAGGCTAGACCAGACTGCTCGACCGCCGCGACCGAGTCGCCGCCGCCCACGATTGACGTGGCGCCAGCTTTTGTGGCTGCGGCGACGGCGCGAGCCATCGCGAGCGTACCTTGCGCGAAGGCGGGGCGCTCGAACATGCCGAGCGGGCCGTTCCAGACAATCGTGCGCGCCTTCGAAATCTCGTTGCCGTAGAGTTCGACTGTTTTCGGGCCGACGTCGAGACCCATCCAACCGTCCGGGGTAGCCGCGATGTCCGCGATTTTCGTGACTGCAGAATCCGGCGACTCCGCAAGCACGTGGTCCACCGGCAAGACTAAACGGAACATGCGACTACGAGCCTCGTTCAACAAGCCGCGCGCGAGATCGAGCTTGTCGTCTTCCACGAGCGACTTCCCCACTGGCTGGCCTTGTGATTTCAGAAACGTATAGGCCATCGCGCCGCCGATGAGCATCGAGTCGGCCAGCTTCATCAAATTCTGGACGACTTCGATCTTGTCGGAGACTTTGGCGCCGCCGAGTACCGCGACAAAAGGTCTCTCGGGATTTGAAATGGCCCTGCCGAGATACGCGAGTTCCTTTTCCATCAGCAGGCCCGCCGCGGCTTTGCTGACGAACTTGGTGATGCCGACGACGGAGGCGTGCGCACGATGGGCTGAGCCAAAGGCGTCGCAGACAAAGAGCTGATCACAGAGCGCGGCAAGCTGCTTCGAGAATTCCGGATCGTTCGCTTCTTCCTGAGGATGGTAGCGAACGTTTTCGAGAAGCAGGACGCCGCCATCGGGCAGGGATTTGCTCTTTGCGAGTGCGTCCGCTCCAACGCAATCAGACGCGAAATCGACCGGCCTGCCCAGCAACTCGCGCAGGCGCACGGCGACAGGCGCAAGTGAATATTTCGGATCGACTTTGCCTTTGGGCCGGCCGAGATGCGAGGCCAGGACGAGGCGAGCGCTGCGGTCGATGGCCAGCCGCAACGTCGGCAAAGTTTCGCGGATGCGCGTGTCGTCCGTAACCTTGGCGCCGTCGAGCGGGACGTTGAAATCGACGCGAATGAAAACGCGCCTGCCCTTGAGATCGAGATCGCGGATTGAGAGTTTGTTCATCGTAGTCGCTGAATGGGCCGGTTTGACTCGACAACGCTACAGCTTTGCGGCCATGAGTTTTATGAGATCGACGCAGCGGCACGAATAGCCCCATTCGTTGTCGTACCACGCCAGCACCTTGACGCAGTTATTGCCGACAACGCGTGTATAGCCAGCGTCCACAATTGAGGAATTGGGGTTGCCGCGGAAATCGACGGAGACCAACTCGTCCTCGGTGTAAGCGAGAATTCCCTTCATCGAACCCTCGGCAGCGGCTTTGAGCGCGGCGTTGACAGATTCAACAGTGGCGGGCTTTTCGGTCATCACAGTGAGATCGACGACGCTCACGTTGGGCGTCGGCACGCGCAGCGAATAGCCGTCGAGCTTGCCCTTGAGCGCGGGAATGACGAGATGCAAAGCTTTGGCTGCTCCGGTTGTCGTGGGAATCATCGAAAGAGCCGCGGCGCGAGACCGGCGAAGATCCTTGTGCGGCAGGTCGAGCAGGCGCTGGTCGTTGGTGTAGGAGTGAACCGTCGTCATCGTGCCGACGCTGATGCCGAACGTGTCGTGAAGCACTTTCGCGACGGGAGCGAGGCAATTTGTGGTGCAAGAGGCGTTCGAAACGACGTGATGCTTGGCCGGGTCGTAGGTCTTGTCGTTGACGCCGAGCACGAAGGTGGCATCGGGATCGGTTGCGGGCGCTGATATGATGACTTTCTTCACCGGGCCGCGAATGTGTTTGCGCGCCTCCTCGCCCTTGGTAAAGAGGCCGGTAGACTCGACGACAATCGATGCGCCGACAGACGCCCAGTCGAGCTGCGCGGGATCCTTGACCTTGAAGACTTTGAAACTCTTGCCATCCACAGAAATGGAGTCGTCGGTATGCGTTACGTGGTTCGAAAGATTGCCAAGAATCGAATCGTATTTCAGCAGGTGTGCGAGGGTTTTCGAATCCGTGATGTCGTTGACCGCGACGATCTCGATCGAAGGATCGCCCAACGCCGCGCGGAAGATGTTGCGGCCGATGCGTCCGAAGCCATTGATTCCGACCTTGACTGCCATGAGTCCTCCGGGGAGTTGCATGGGAAAATCAACCTGCGGGAAGGGCCTGCAGGGGTGGCACGCCAAAGATGCTAGGGTGCGGGGCGGAAAAAGTCAACGCAAGCACGCGAACGGCGGTCAGTTGAACACTTCGACGCGAATCACAGTGTCGCCCGCAAAGGTGACAAACGTCGTCGGAGCAGGCGGGTTGCCGTAAATCCAATCCTCGGTCTCGTTGCCCTCAGGGCCCTTCTCGCGCACCTTGTGCTCCGGACGTCCCATCGCGGCGATCACCATTTCCTGATCCATTCCGACGACGGCACGATGATCCTTGATGGCGTCCTGAAACTGCGGGGGAAGAGTGTCAATCCAGTTGACTGCTGCGGAATGCTGCTTGGAAAAATCGAACATGGCCGAGAGATCGCGCTTCAAGTCATCCGGGCTCATGTCTGGCACAGGGCGCCCGTAATCGAGAATCAGTGTGGCCCCGGCGACTTCAGCCGGGCCCGAAGGTGGCGGCGGAGCCGCTTCGACATTGCCAATGCCAACCTGAAGGTGCTCCCGCCAGTGAAAATGCTTCTTCCCGCCTCCATTTATTTGAAGGACGATGTCCTGCGAGCGGATTTCCAATCCCGTGATCTGCACAGTGTCGCCCTGGCTCGCGGCCGTGCCGTAGAGCCGTAGCGCGTCGCTCAGCTTTTGCATGTTGATCGGTTTGCCCGCGGCAATCCTGAATCCCTTCTTTCCGCCGGGCAGTGACTGCACCAGCTTGGCGAACTCTCCGTTCACGTAACGGATCAACAGGAGACGAGACGTCGGCTGCAAGGGTTGCGAGGAATGCGCGGACGATTGAACCGGCGTATTTTGTGGCGGAGTGTCCGGATTCGATGGCGCCAGTGGAGCGGGATTCGCAACGGATGCGGCGGGCGGCTCCGAGCGAAATCGCAATACAGCCTGCTGATCGGCGCCCAATGCGAGCAGAACTGCGGCGACGAGCGTGAATCCAGCATTCATGGCAGATTGAGACTATTGTAGGGCGTTCCTTCCGCTAGGGAAACAGATGTGTTGACGGACCGAAGCAGTTGCCCGGCTAAGAGCGGCGGCGAACGTCGGAAGGAGTCGATGCGCCGAGCAGCGCTGCGAAGGCGCTGACGACCGAGATTCGAATTGCGTCGCGGCGCGTGACGATGTCGCGCGTGAGAACGCCCCAGGCACCCTGCGCGTCGCGGATGCCTTGGCCCTGAGCGAAGTCATCGATGGCTTCCGCAAGCTCGACGCCGCGATCAACCACCTGCTGAACGAGCGGCTCGGGCAGCAGTACGGCGCCGGACTGCCCGAACGCACCGCGGCCCGAAGCGTCGGCAACGTAAGCCCAATTTTCGAGAAAGACCCAGCGGCTTCCCGATTGGTGCACAAGGTCGAGCCCTCCTTCAAGCCCAATAAAGTATTGCCAAGGCTCGCGTCTTTCGCGGCCGATGCGCGCAACAGCTTCTGCACGCTGGCGAGCCCCTGCCATGGTCTCCTCACGTGAAAGCGGGGTGTGGCGAACACCGCTTGGCACGTCGACCGCGGCAATTTCGAACTGCGCGGCGCCATGAAAGCGAGGAACGATCAAGTCCAAAGCCTCGCGGACGGCGTCCAGTTTCGGCCGGCGAGCGCTGCCGACTGCAACGATTAACTTCTCCATGGGCTAGTTCGAATGCTTCAATCTTTCCACAGCTGGGTCTGCTTTTCGCGGGAGAAGCGGGAGGCAAGAAAATCCTTGAGGTCCTCGATCGTCGAAAACACCTGGTCGGAACAGCCGAGCATCCATCCGTCGACTTGTTCAACCGGGAGAGTCGTCACCAGATAGACGGGTATGCCCTTCCGGTAGGCTGCGGTTAGGGCTGCGGGCGTGGCGCTGTCATGGCCAGTTGATGGATCCAAGTAGCAAATCAGATAGTCGGCCCGGTTTTCGATCAGGCCAAGGTTGACGGCAACGATTTTTCTCACCGCGCGACGGAAACGATCGAGGTCAGTCGTCTGCCAGCCGCGAAGATTTGCGCTCTCTTCGTCCGTGAGGCCCTTGACCGCGTCCTCGGTCGGATCGTACACGCGGTGGCCGAGTTGATCCCGGAGGAAGGGCGCAAGTTTCCGGCGCCAGAGCGCTCTGCTCTCTTCCGGGGCGTCAACGGGGCCACAGAGATAGGCAAGCATGGGTCGGGCGGACAGACTCTACCACGCCCGGCGGCAACTGACCACTGGGATTGGATTCAAAAGCGAAGGCAAAAGTCTGGAGCGGGATAAGAGAATCGAACTCTCGCCTCCACCTTGGCAAGGTGGCGTACTACCACTATACGAATCCCGCTCGATCGGCCCACACCCACTACTTTATTTTTATAGCATGGCCCTCGGAGAGGGACAAGAGCCAGACTGAAACGGACCGAAGACGCCGTTCGAGGTCGCGCAGAAGAATTTCGCGACCGGCTCAGTCGACTTCGAGAATGCGGGTCGCCTTCACCACCGGCGACTTTTTCTGACGATCGGCGAAACGCTCGGCACGTTCGCGATCGATGTATACGCGCGCAAACTTTTCGCCATCCTGATAGTAGACCGTGACCTGCCAGTGGCGATGCTTACGGCGGCGATCCCGGTGAAGCCGGCTGGACTTGGTTCCCTTCGTCTTTTTCCTCACTGTTGAGTCGCCCCCCTTAAAAATCGAGACTATGGCAATTTCGCGCTGGCGCGCAAGTAGCAAGTTGAGGGTTAACCTTCCGAGTATTTAGTCGTTGCGAGAGCCGCTATCACACGGTGCGGCGTCGATTTACCGACATCTAATTCGCCGATCACCGGATACTTTTTGCATCGAGCGCGCGTATCACCGATTGAAAGAGAGGGTGAGGCAAATGACCTGCTGCATGACCAGCGAAGTTCAGATCGAAAACCCGCGGCATCACCCGCCGGAGACCGTGCTGGCGCTGCGCGACGTTCTGAGCGGCGGAGCCACGGTTGTCCCCGATCCTAAGCGACGTGGATTCTACGAAGTGCAAAGCGACACGCTCACCTACTACGTCCACATTTCACCCGTCAGTGGAAATATTCTGCTTCTCGCTACGTGGCCAAACGCGGACCAAATACACGGTGAAGGTCAGCCCGCGTGAACCACTTGTAGCAACGGGTCGACTGCTCAGGGGGCGAGGTCGGCGGCCTTGACGTTAAGGCTATCGACGGCGTCTTTCTTGAGCTTGTAGAGCGCGGCGCCATCGGTGGCCTGCGCATAGACGAAGTCGCCCGAGGCTTTCGAGACCCGCACTGTGAGCTCCTTGCCAGTCTTGTCGGTCAAGACAGCGGTCACTGCCGGATTTGCCACCTGCGCGAGTAGATTCGGCGCGGGATGATCGATGACTTCTTCCGCCGTGAGTCCGCTCAGAGGATCGAGCAATTTCCAGCCAGACGCAGGCTTGCCCTTTTGGTCGGCCGGTGCGTCGAAAACCCAATCTTCCGGGCTGTCTTTCTTTCGGCTCAGGGCAAGTGACCCGCTGGCATTGCGGAGCTGAATCTCTTGAATGTCCGTGGAATCGGCGTGGACGACCCTCTTATCGCGCAAGTCGGCAAACGTCTCTGTGAGTTTCTTGTAGAGGTCGTCATTCACGCGGAAGATCGTCGGCCGCGAAACATCCCGTGCGAAGTACGCGTTGCCGTCCTTCTTCCCGACCAATAATGTGTATTGGCCGCCTCGGGCATCTGTCGCGGTGAACGAAACTGGCGGACTTGAGAGTCCGTAATGAGCAAGATCGTCCGGCTTCTCACTGGCGACGGAAGTCATGGTCGCGTTGCTGATCGCCTGAAGCAGCGAATCGACGGCGTCCTGTGAAGCGGGCGTATTGAGCGGCTTCGCGATCCTCCACTGATCGCTTACTTTCGCAGCCGCGATTTCGCCGGAGGAGTTCTTGACCGTAAACGATCTCACCTGCGAGCTGTCGAGATGGACGACGGCGCGATCCCTAAGCGTGTCCAGCGTTCTGGCGGTACTGGTCGAAAGCAAATCCGGCAAGAGAGACACGTCCTTGCCGCCGTCCACTACGGCGTAGATTGAATCGCCCGTGAACGTCTTGCTGCCGACCAACAGAGTGTGCTTCGAGCCATTTGCGAGCTGCAGCTCGAGCGAAGCCTGAGGCGGGTCGAGTCCGTAGGCTTTCAGCCGGTCCGGAGTACCAGGTTCGGTCTGCGAGACTTCTGCGCCCGCGACTTGATCGACGATGCCGTCGACAACCGATTGATCGGCTCCGGTTTCGACGGGCTCAACAATCTGCCAGGCGCCGTCGCGCTTCGCACAATGAATTGCTGGATCACCGGGACGCGCGGGATGAGAAAGTACGAACGAGACGACATCCGAGGCTTGAATCGAGTAAGCCCGTTTGGCGGGTTCGCTTTTTGCCTCGTTTCCTCGCTTCCAGTCGAAGTAATAGACGACGACGCCAAGCACAACCGCAAGGCCGAGAATGATTAGTGTCGTCTTCTTGATGAGCATGGCCGTTCTTACAAACCGTCTAGCGGCGCTTCCACCAGATCGATACGCCCGCTAGAATGACGAGTCCGGGAAGGAGCAGGAGCTCGAACCAACGAAGCGCGGCCATCTGGCTCTCGGTGAGCGTGATTCGGCGAGCCGTGGGCGGTTTCGGGCGAATCGAAATCAGGTTCTCGTCCTGCGCCAGCCAGTCAATCGTGTTGAAGAAAAGATCGCCGTTGTGCTGAAGCCCGAGCCACTGGTTCTCAGCGAAGGCAGAATTGCCGATCACCACGAGACGCGAGCTCTTGTCACCTGCTTGGCGGCTGGCCGCTACACCGAGGGAAAGCGGTCCAGCGGTCTTGGGGTTGAACTGAACCTCGCGCACGAGCTTGGGAATAGTGAAACTGCGCGAAGACGTCTTGAGAAGTTCAACGGCCTGAGGATCAGACTTCGCACTGTCAGCGATCGACACAGTTCGGGCAAGCTCGAAGAACGTCATGCCGCCCTGCAAATTCTTGGTGATCGGGCTGTCGCCGTAATCCACCACCAAAGGCGTACCTGGCCCCGTGCCAAAGAGCCGGCCCACGCCGCTCGCATCCACCACAACGTTGTTGCCCACGTTGATGTTCCACGCCTGGAAGATATCGCCCAGTTTGGGGTCGGTCTCCGGATCAACCTCGATCAGCAGTTTGCCGCCCCCATCGAGATACTTGCTGACGAGCGTCGCTTCCTGCGGGAAGTATCCCTGTGCAGGACCGGCGATGACCACGATGTCGCAACTCGCGGGAACGCCATTTTCAGTCACGAGATTGATCGAGTTGGTGTTGTAGCCCTCTTTGCGAAGCCCTTGCTCGACAAGCTGATAGCCCTGAGCACCGCTATCGCTTGTCAATTTCTCGCCGTGTCCTGTAACGAAGCACACCATTTTCACGCTGTTGCGCGTGACCTTCATGATCGCGGCGGTAACGTCCTGTTCGGAGTACGCAAGTTCGGGGCCCTCGCCCGCCGAGGGCTCGATGGGCTGATGCTTCGGTCCGGCGCCGATGATGACGTCGCCCATGTGCGTGGCGCCGTATTCCTTGGCGACTTCGGGCTTTTCGGTCGGGTCCACGTTTTCGAATTTGATATGGGGGCTGACGTTCTTGTACTCGGTCATCAGATCGTTGAGCTGTGCGTTCGGACTCTTCGCGAAACGGACGATCGTAATGTCCTGGGAAAGACCCCGAAGAACCTTCTTAGTCTGATCGGAGAGCGTGTAAAGCTTCTCACTGGTCAAATCGAAACGCTTATGATGCCGGTAGCTGACGAAATTGAGCAGCCCGAGAATGGCCAGCACAGCGAGCGAAAGAATCGTCGTATTCGTACCAAGTTGCGAAGAGCGGCGCGAAAAGAATCCGACAATCCCGCCGAAACCAAGAACGATCGCGCCTAGGAGAAGGACGCCGCCGCCGATAAGCAGCGCTTTGCTGGCGAGACGCAGTTCACCCTGGTAGGAGTAGACGGCGTAGCCGCCGATCAGCACCAACATGCCGGCCGTTGCGATGCTCTCGGCCCATTGATTTCGAGTCCACTTCTTCATTCGATGAGTCCCCCAAAAGCGAAGAGGCGCGCCCTACAGCTAACGGCGCTCGGCCCAGGTCAGGCCCGCCGCCAGCGCAGCGAATCGATCGAGCGCACCGTTAGAAAAACGAAGAATGCGATGAAACTCAAGTAGTAGACAACGCCGGACGTATCAATTATTCCTCGTGTAAAGTCTTCGAAATGATTGATAACGGACAGATATTGCACGGTCTGTCCAAGAGCGCTTTCCGCATTGCGAGAGCCAAAGTCAATGGCCCATAGAAAAAGGAAGGCGCCGAACGTGAGCGCCGCCGCGATAATCTGGTTCTCCGTGAGCGAAGATATGAACGAGCCGAGCGCGAGGAGACATCCTCCAAACAAAATGACGCCAAGGTATCCCGCGAAAACCATGCGCAGCGGCGCACTGGGATCGGTGTGAAGCCAAACGTAAACGACATAAAGTCCGGTTGGGAGCAGCATGGCGGCAAAAAGCGTGAGGGATGCCAAAAACTTTCCGATGACGATGTCAACCTCACGAATTGGTGAAGTCATCAGCAATTCCATCGTGCCTCGCTTGCGCTCCTCGGCAAACAAACCCATGGTCACCATGGGCATGAAGAAAAGAATGAGCAGCGCAAGCAAGCCCAGAAACGCCCGGAACATTTGGCTCGGCGCGTCGAACTCCGGGGGCATCCCAAACGACTGTTCAACGATGTCCCTGAGGTACAGATTGAAAAAGAACGCGCTCAAGAGGAGGAACAAGCTGACGACGACGTAGGCCACTGGGGAAACGAAATAATGACCAATCTCCTTGCGATAGACCGCGTACATACTCCGCATCATCGGGTTATCTCCGGTTAATTAGACGCTTGCGCGTGCGCGGCGTCATCGGTGGTAAGTTGCAGGAAGATGTCTTCGAGACTCAGGCTTACGCCGCGAAGTTCGTACAGGTCCCAGCCCTTTTCGACGATGTTGGCAGCAATGAGGCTGCGAACCTCCTTGCCCGACGCAACCTCAAGTGTCGCTGTCACGTGCCCGCTGGCTCGTGCCGGGCTTACCTCCACGGAACTGGCGCCGGGAATCCTCGCGAGCAGCTCCTTGAAGGGTTTTTCTGGCGCTTGGGCTTCGACGTGAATTTTCTGCGCACCTTTCAATTGCGTCGTCAGATTCTGCGGCGTGTCCACCGCGACGATCTTGCCCTTGTTGATGATCACGACGCGGTCGCAGGTCATGCTGACCTCGGGCAAGATGTGGGTCGACAGGATGATCGTGTGCGTGCCAGCTAGGCTCTTGATGAGGTGACGAACCTCGATAATCTGCTTCGGATCAAGACCGACAGTCGGTTCATCCAAAATGATAACCAGCGGATCGTGCACGAGCGCCTGAGCCAGTCCCACGCGCTGCTTGTAGCCTCGAGAGAGGCGCTTGATAAGTTCCGTCCGCTTGTCGCCGAGATTGGTCTTCTCGATCGCGTCGGAGATGCGCGCGCGGCGCTTGTCCCCAGGCACATTCTTGATGCGGAGGACGAAATCGAGGTAGCTCTCGACCGTCATGTCCGGATAGAGCGGAGGCGTTTCGGGCAGGTAGCCGATGTGCCGGCGCACCGCGAGCGAATCTGTGGTCACGTCGAAGCCCGCAATTCGCGCCGTGCCCGAGGTCGCTGGCATGAACCCGGTCAGGATTCGCATCGTGGTGGTCTTGCCGGCGCCATTGGGGCCGAGAAAACCCAGGATCTCGCCTTCGTTTACGCTGAAAGAGACATGGTCCACTGCCGTGACCGGCCCGTAGGCCTTGGTCAAATCCGCCACTTCGATCAATGCATTCCTCCGAATGAAATATGAAGAGGAAAAACGGAACTATCCGGAAACCCGCCGGACGGTCTTTTATACCAAAAACGAGTTCAAAACTGAACGCGACAAAGACGTCTCAATTCAAGAGAAGCCGCTCAACCACATAAAGTTCGATGCGGCCAAGGCGCGCGACCGTTGCCGAACGCCCAGCGGGTGCCTCTGCTCGCCTTTCCAAACAGGCAACGAGCACCGCTCCCGCTGCATCCACATGCCTGAATCATGCCCCCGTCCCGGAAGCAGGACGATTCGAAAAGCCTTCGCGACAGTGGCGCGGCGCGGAATGATCAGGCCGTCGCGAACGGAGATGTGCGTTGACACGCTCCAGCCCTTTTGTTATTCAACTCGTTTGGCTATTTGCGCTGGGATTGCAAGGTGGGGCGTCTCGAATCCGTCTGGGAGCGTCTGGCGAGAATCCGATGGGGACGGAACTATTTGCGAGGCCCGCGCCCAAACAAACGCAGCCGAGCGACGGAGCAAACTCGATGGCAGAAGTTCAGGTGAACGGATGAAGGATCCTCGAAGGATTGCTATCGTTGCCGTTTGTACGGCTGCGGTTCTTTTCGTAGGTTGCGGCGGCTCCTCCCAACAGATCTCGATTACCCTGGTTACGCCTAGCGGTGTTCTCTCGGTCGATGAGAGCCAACCGACCGCTGTTCCGCCAATCGTCCCTACGCTCAGCTTCACGGCCGCAGTGGGTGGCGACACCAAGAACCAAGGGGTGACGTGGCCAACCCAGAGCAACAACCTCCTGACCGGATCAAGCTGCTCGGGCTGGGGTACCGGGACCGGACAATGCGGAACTGTGACGAGTACAAGTGCGTTCACGGCCACATACACGCCTCCGAGTAACCTGTCCGCCAGCGAGACGATCACCCTCAAGGTCGAATCCATCACAGAGCCATCCGTCACTAAGACGGCGTCCATTACCGTCGTTCTGCCCCCTACTTTCACGGTGACCAGCTGCAACCCTCCCAGCCCGCCGGCGGGGTCTCCTTGCGTGCTGCCGGAGGGAAAGAACGGAGTTCCCTACATATCGAGCGGTTCGAATCAGGTGACGATTGCCTTCACCGGCGGCGTCTCGCCCTACCAGGTAACGATTTCTTCCTATGCGAGCGCTTTGACCCTTCCCCAGTTGTGCCTGGGCCTCACTACTTCCACGACCAGCACCTCGGCTGCAATCACCGGAACGCCGTGCAATTTCGGAACGACTACGTTCACAGTGCAAGTGGTAGACAGCGGCGGTACGCCTGCGGTCCCGCAGCTTTATTCGATCACGATCGATCCGCCACCCCCGCTTTCGGTTACCACCACCTCCTTGCCGCCGGGCTTTACGAATTTCCAGTACAGCCAGGCTGTCACGGCTCAGGGAGGGGTCACGCCGCTGACGTGGACGATGACGCCGCCGCCCGCCACTAGTCTGCCGCCTGGTCTCTCGTTCAATACGGCCACCGGACTGATTAGTGGAGTTCCGGAAGGACAGGACGCGACGGGTTCCTCATGCTCACCGGTCGTGGCGGGAAAGTACTGCTTTTCCGTCCAGGTGACGGACTCAGCGTTGATCCCGCCAAACTCGACGCACCAAGTCGCGCCGCCCTCGCCGCTGCCCCTTTCGATCACGATTCAGGTACCTCCGCCGCTGCAGATCACGACGGCGAGTTTGCAAGGTGGTACGACCGCAACCGGATACAGCCAGTCCTTGCAGGCGACCGGAGGAGTGACCCCGTATACATGGAGCGTGATCCAGGGTCAACTTCCTGCCGGGCTGACTCTGACGACGCAGGGAGACAGCACCGGCAGCGTTTCAGGCACACCGATTCTCGCCGGAGATAGCACGTTCACTGTACAGGTTACCGACTCGGAGGTCGTGCCTCAGACGAAGACGGCCGTGTTCACCATCACCGTCGCCGCGAACAACAGCAGCCCCACGGTTAATGATGCCCTGCTGGATGGCTCGTACGTATTTCTCTTCAACGGCTTCGATAAAAACGGATCCGCAATCGTCGTGGGAACCATTACAGCCGACGGCAAGGGGAATATCACAGCTGGCACGGAAGACAGCAATCGGAATTCGGGCGTTGCTACCGGAGCCAGCGTGACCGGCACCTATTCGCTCGGCACCGATGGCCGAGGCACGATGGAGCTCACATCGGTATTTCAAAAACAGGCCCCGCTCACGGTGGACTACCATCTGGTCTTAGATTCGAGCGGCGGCGCGCGGTTCTTCGAGGACAACTCGACAAAAACAAGCACCGATATCCTGCAGACCCATGGGGAAGGAATCATGAAGCCGGTAGAAGGTTCCGGCTTTGGGCCTACAAGTTTTGCGGGAAACTACGCGTTCGTATTCCCCGGCCAGGATTTGAATGGAAAGCCCGCGGCTCTCGGCGGCGTCGTTCACGCGAACGGAAGTTCGCTCCTAACCCCTGGCACGAGCGACTTTAACGATGCGGGCACGTTCAGCTCGGGCTCGCTGTCCGGAGACTTCTCGTTCATCGCAGGAAATCGCGGAGCGGCCTCGATGACGTTCCCGCTGCCGAGCGGTCAGACGACGCTAAGCTTTGTTTTCCACTTCATTTCGCCGTCGGATCTCTTCTTCGTGGAAGTGGACAGTTCGCAGAATACGCTGCTGCCGACGCTGGACCGCCTGGGCGGCGAGATGATCCTGCAAAATCCCGAAACTGTGTTCAACAACACCGTTCTGGCGGGAGCGAGCGTGGCTTCCGGGATCGGGCTCAGCGGCTCAAATTCAGACGTGTTCGCTGGGCTTTTGACGGTGACGACGTGCGACGGCAGCACGCCGATCTCGCTCAGCTATGACGAAAACAACGGCGGCACTGTGACCTCTCCTTCGTCTCAAGGAACCTGCACGATGGGACTGAATGGAAACGGCCGCGCCAGCTTCTCGTTCACAGGCTTTACCGCTGCGCAAACGCGCGTAGCGGCGGCGTACTTGACAGGACCGGGGCAAGGCTTTGTCCTAGGCAGCGATGCTGCGGTCACGACCGGCCTGCTCGAGCAGCAGTCCGGAGGCCCCTTTGCCGATTCTTCGGTGTTTGGCAGCTATGCGTTGAGCGCACCGCTGATAGCCGAAACCCAAGTGGAAAACGTTCTTGGACAGGCGGTGGGCGACGGGCTCGGGAACATCATCGAAAAAGACGCTGACGGCAACACTGTCAGCGTGGTGGATGAAATCGACCCCCCGGCGACAAGTGCTCCGACTCTCGACCAGGCCTTTTCTGCAGTGCTCAGCGGCCTTGCGGCCAGCGGTCGCGGGACATTTACGCCTGGAGCGCCAGTACCGAAAGGACTCCCGGCGAGCGGATTCTTTTACATTGTATCGCCAGGGGACTTCCGGATGATTTCGACGGACCCAAGCGATCAGCATCCGAATCTCTTCTTCTTCAATCACTAAAGCGAAGTATGAGCGGTGAACAGCGAGACGCCGATGAGCGGGGTCGGAGGCGCTTCAGCTCTTCTGGTGGGAATCTTTCTCAATCAATTTCAGCGCGGCTGAATTGATGCAGAAGCGGAGCCCCGTCGGCTTGGGGCCGTCCTCGAAAACATGCCCTAAATGGGCATCGCACCGGCTGCACATCACCTCGGTGCGGACCATGCCGTGGCTGATGTCGCGCTCCATCTCGATATTCTCAGCCTCCACGGGCTGCCAGTAGCTCGGCCAGCCCGAGCCTGAGTGGTATTTGGCTTCTGAGGAAAACAGCGGCTGCCCGCAGCAGACACACACGTAGGTGCCGGCGGTCTCGGTGTCCTCGTACTCGCCGCTGAATGGTGGCTCGGTTCCCTTCCTGCGAGTGACGTGATACTGCTCTTCGGTTAGGTTCGACCGCCACTCGGCATCGCTCTTCTTGATCTTGTCGGCCATGGATCTCACAGTTCGGGACGAAATCGCCATCATCCCGGCGGTCTCAGCTTACACCATGAGTGCGGGCCGCACCATCGGCTGCCCTGTACGTGCAGACCCGCGCGCTGCTGATACCTTATGCCGGTCATCAGCAATTTCGATTGGACTTGCCGAATTGCCCGCATCTAGAGTTTTTCGCCTAGGCGAGCGAACCCAGCACACTTGCCCGCGTTGCCGCGCCGTTCCCCAGAAGCTTGGGGTTTGCATCTCGGCGACGTGTCCACACGCGAAGCGGCTCGCAAAACTTCAAGCCGTGAGATAAATGAGATGGGTGCAATGAAAAACACGGGCGCCCGGATGAAGGCAAAGGGCGATTTGGCTCGGGCAGCGGGCGGAACCTCTCCTGCCTCTGCCGCGAGCTACGTCCTGCCCCTGGAGGAAATCACCCACTTGGCGCAAGAGGGCGGCAAGCCGGCCGAAACGCTGAGCAACGTGGTCGCGCTGATTGCGAAGCGCTTCAAGACAGACGTGTGCTCGGCCTACCTTCTGGAACCGGATCGAAGCAACCTGGTGCTCGCGGCGACGCTTGGCCTGCGGCCGCAATGCGTCGGCACGCTCCGCATGGCACTCAACGAGGGGCTCGCTGGCTTGGTGGCCGAGGAATTGCGCCCAGTTGCTGTGGAGCAGGCCCAGCTGCACCCTCGATTCAAATACTTTGCAGACGCGGGCGAAGACAAATATCACTCGTTCCTCGGAGTGCCGCTCATTGATCGCGGCGTTTTGCAGGGGGTGCTGGTCGTTCAAACGATCGAGCCCCGAGTCTTCACAGAAGATGAAATCAAGATGTTGGTAGAGGCAGCCAATGAAGTAAGTCCGGTGGTGAGCGAGGCCCGAACACTTGATCGGTTCATCGCCCCGATTCAGGAACGCTTGTGGGCGCTGGCTCGGAACCTGTGGTGGAGTTGGGACCACGACTCGACGAGCCTTTTCCTCGACCTCGACCCGATCCGCTGGAGGGAGCTGAACCACAACCCCATCGCTCTGCTTGCCGAGATACCTCTCGAAGAGATCGAGCGGCGCGCCGCCGAGCAGGTCCTGCACAGCCGGATCAATTATGCATATCGCCGCTTGCGGGAGTATCTCGAAAACGATCACACCTGGGGCACGCGACACGCGGGGATTTTGCGGCCGCGGCCAGTCGGATACTTTTCCGCCGAATTCGGCTTGCACGAGTCGATTCCGATCTATTCCGGCGGCCTGGGAATTCTCGCGGGCGACCATGTCAAGAGCGCGTCCGACCTGGATATTCCCCTTGTAGGCATGGGGCTCTTCTATGGGCAGGGCTACTTCCGGCAGCGGCTGGATCGAAACGGCTGGCAGCAGGAAGAGTACCTCGAGACCGACGTCAATCACCTGCCGCTCGAGCGGGCCATTGGAACAAACGGCGAACCCGTCATGGTGCAGATCGAGACGCGCAGCGGTGTGATTCAAGCCAAAGTCTGGCGCTTGCGGGTCGGGCGCTGCGATCTGTTCTTGCTCGATTCGAACCTGGAGGGAAACGCGCCGGAAGATCGAAACCTCAGTTCGCGGTTGTACGGGGGGGATCGTCGCATCCGGATCAGACAGGAGCTTCTGCTCGGAGTCGGTGGATATCGGGCTCTTAGAGCCATGGGAATCACGCCGAGCGTTCTCCACCTGAATGAGGGCCACAGTGCCTTCGGAGTGCTGGAAGCCATTCGCTGCCGGATGCTGGACGAGGGCGTGTCTTTCGAGCGCGCTGCGCCGCGCGTCTCGCGCGAAGTGTGCTTCACAACGCATACCCCGGTTCCGGCGGGTCATGACCGCTTCGAGCCCGGCTTGGTCGAGGAGCATCTCGGCCCCCTGCGAGAGGGCCTTGGTTTGGACCTGGGCGGACTTCTCGCGCTGGGGCGCGAGCACCCGGCCGATTCATCCGAGGAGTTCTGCATGACGGTCCTCGGACTGAAGCTTTCCCGCCGCGCGAACGCGGTCTCGGCGCTACATGGCGAGGTGTCTCGGGCGATGTGGACAGGGCTCTATCCAGGGCGGGCGGAAGACGCGGTTCCCATCGGGCACATCACGAACGGCGTGCACGTCCCCTCTTGGCTCGCGCCGCAGATGTTCCGCCTCTACGACCGCCATCTCGGAGCAGGCTGGCACGAACATGGCAGCGAAGCGAAGATCTGGGAAGGAATCGACAGTGTCGACGATGGCGAGCTCTGGGAAACGCATCTCAGCTTGAAGGCGCAGCTGCTGGAATTTGTGCGGCGGCGCGCGATTCAGCAGGCCGAGCTGCGCGGGGAAACTTTCGAGACCTTGCAAGCCCTCGAACGAATCCTCAGCCTCGACGCATTGACGATCGGGTTCGCGCGCCGTTTCGCCACCTACAAACGCGCGAATCTCATATTGACGGACTTCGACAAGCTCGCTGCCATCATGAATGACGCGAAACGCCCCGTGCAGTTCGTGTTCGCCGGAAAATCGCATCCGCTGGACGAGCCCGGGAAGCGCGTGCTGCAGCAGATCGCGCAGCTGGCCAAGGATCCCAAATTCCGCGACAAGTTCGTTTTTGTCGAAGACTACGACATCGATGTCGGACGCCACTTCGTGCAAGGTGTCGACGTCTGGCTGAACAATCCGAGGCGGCCGTTGGAAGCTTCCGGCACAAGCGGTCAGAAGGTAGTCTTGAACGGAGGCCTCAATCTTTCGATCCTCGATGGATGGTGGGCGGAGGCCTACGACGGACTCAACGGGTTCGCCATCGGATCCGGCAAGACTCATACCGACATATACGTCCACGACGCCCGTGATGCCGAGGATCTGTACCGCGTACTCCGCGAAGAAGTGATTCCGCTCTATTACCAGCGCGACCACGACGGCCTGCCGCGTGGTTGGATTAAGCGGATGAAGAGAACGATTCGTACACTCGGCTGGCGGTTCAACGCTGATCGCATGGTGATGGACTACACGCGGCAATGCTACATTCCAGCAGCTGGCGGCACTTCTAGCGATATGACGACAACATTGTAAGTCTCATCGGATACGGCAGCCGAACGCGGGGCTCCTCGGGTCGAAAGAGCTCTCGGCGCGCCGACTCGCCGAAATGCCATCAGCAGGCGCTCGAAACATTTCGTTCAATTCAGCAGAATGCACAGGATTGAGCAGCAGTTTGCCGGCCCAAGTGCGGCGTCGCGCGTCCATAGGGCTTCCGCTATAATTGACGGACTATGCTGCGTCTGAGCCGTTAGGATGAGAGCGTTTTCTTCCAACAACTCCGGTCAAGAGGCTCGCAGGGCCGAACGGTCTGGGCAATCCATTCCAGGAGGTCAAGGTGTCTCGGCAAAGCGGCCGTTCTGGACGATGCTTCCGCACGTGTGGGACCTGATCAGTCCGCGACGGGGCATCCTCTTCGTTGGATTTCTCCTGATGGCCATCAACCGCGTTTGCGGACTGGTCCTTCCGGCGACTCCCAAATACCTGCTGGACGACGTCGTGCACCTGCATCGTGTCAATCTGCTGGTGCCCCTCGTTCTGGCGCTACTGGGAGCCACCTTGGTACAGGCGCTGACGTCGTATTCCCTGACCCAGCTTCTATCCAAATCCTCGCAGCGAATGATCACGGAACTGCGCGTCAAGGTGCAGGAACACATTGGCCGGCTGCCCGTTTCCTATTACGACGCGAATAAGACAGGTGCTCTCGTTTCCCGCATCATGAGCGACGTGGAGGGCATACGAAATCTCATCGGCACGGGCCTCGTCGATTTTGCGGGCGGAATCATGACGGCGATTCTGGCGCTCGTCTATCTTCTGCACGTGAGCGCTGCGATGACCGCGGCAGCGGCCTTCTTCCTGGTCATCTTCGCGGTCAGCCTCAGCCGTGCTTTCAAGAAGATTCGGCCGATTTACCGGGCACGGCCGAAAATCAACGCCGAGGTCACGGGACGGCTCACCGAATCGCTGGGCGGAGTGCGGGTCGTCAAGGGCTACCATGCAGAAGAGCGCGAAGCGAAAGTCTTCCAAAGCGGCGTGCAGCGTCTGCTGGACAACGTGTTGCAGACGCTGACGGCAACGTCGCTGATGAGCGCATCGGCCACCGTCCTAATGGGCATCGTGAGCGCGTCGATTCTGTTTCTGGGTGCAAAGAAAATGCTCGGCGGCACCATGACAGAAGGATATTTCTTCTCGTATAACGCTTTCCTGTTGATGCTGATCGCGCCCGTGGCTCAGATTGTCGGGATTGGCCCGCTGATGACGGAGGCGCTGGCGGGTTTAGAACGCACTCGCGAAGTTCTCGACGAAAAGCCGGAAGATGAAGACCCTCGGCGTGCGATTGAGCTGCATCGCGTGGAAGGACATGTCGTATTCGAGAGTGTGAATTTTTCTTACGAGACAGGGAAACAGGTCTTGTACAACGTATCCTTCGAATCGCAGCCCGGCACGGTGACGGCATTTGTCGGACCATCGGGAGCTGGAAAATCGACGATCATTGGCTTGATCTCGGCTTTTTACATTCCGACATCGGGCCGAGTCATGGTTGATGGAGTTGACCTTGCGAAAGTGCGGTTGGATTCCTACCGCACGCAACTGGGAGTCGTCCTGCAAGAGACGTTTCTCTTCGACGGGACAATTCGCGAAAACGTCGCGTTTGCCCGCCCAAACGCCAGCGAGGAGCAGATCTTGGCGGCCTGCAGGATCGCGCGCGTTGACGAGTTCGCGGAGAGCTTCGAGAAAAAGTACGATACTGTAGTCGGCGAGCGCGGCGTAAAGCTATCGGGAGGCCAGAAGCAACGAGTTTCGATCGCCCGCGCGATTCTGGCCGATCCCCGGATCTTGATTCTCGATGAGGCCACCTCCAGTCTCGATTCCGAGTCCGAGGCGCTTATTCAAGAAGGCCTGCGCTACCTAATGCGCGGCCGGACAACGTTCGTGATCGCGCATCGCCTATCGACGATCCGGCGCGCCGATCAGATTCTTGTCGTCGAGGCTGGGCGCATCGTCGAGCGCGGAACTCACACCTCTCTCCTCGCGTCTTCGGGACGCTATTATGATCTGTATACGAAGCAGCACGGCGTCGAGGCTAATCTGTTTCTGGCTCCGGGCGAAGGAGATACCGTGCTAGAGGAGACGTCGGGGGCGGATTCGAACTCTCAGAACGGGCGAGAAGCGGCTTTGCCGGAAGCGATTCAACTGATTCGCGAGCGAAGGAATTGATCACCGAGCCCTCCGTCTTGCCACACCACGCGGAATCGGGAACGGAACCAGCGAAATGTCCGAAGTAGATTTTGCAGTTCCCAGCAGTGTCGAGTTGACCGACGGCCTGCCGCCCGGGCGGCGCGGCTGGGCGATGCTGACGTATTGCATTGGACTTTCGATGTCCGTGCTCGACGGCAACATCGCCAACACAGCCTTGCCGAACATCGCCGTGCAGCTCCACGCCAGTCCCGCTGCGTCGATCTGGGTGGTGAATGCGTTCCTGCTGGCGGTTGCAATCTGCGTGGTTCCGCTGTCATCGCTCGTGGATATCATCGGGTACAAACGGGTCTATCAGGTGGGCCTCGGCTTGTTCACCCTGGCATCGGTGGGCTGCTCACTGCCGCACTCGCTGAACACGCTGATTCTGGCGCGTGTTTTCCAGGGCGTCGGCGCAGCATGCATCTGGAGCACATCCGCCGCGATCATGCGTTACACATATCCCCGGGCGGTTTTGGGCCGCGGCATTGGCCTCGGAGGAATGGTCGTCTTCACTTCGGCGGCGGCCGGGCCGAGCATCGCCTCGGCAATCTTGTCTGTCGCAACGTGGCACTGGCTTTTCGCCATCAATATTCCGTTTGGGCTGATCGCCCTCAGTCTCTCGGAGAAATGCCTTGCACCGGCGGCAGGAACGCGGCACCGATTCGATGTTTGGAGCGCGATACTCAACGCCCTGGCCGTAACGTTTCTGGTGCGTGGCATCGATAGCGTTGGCAACCTGGAAAAGATGTGGGTTGTCGCTGCCGAATTGGCTGCCGCGGCGATCCTTGGAACGCTGCTGGTGCGCCGCCAGTTCGGCTTGGACATTCCCATGCTGGCGATCGACCTGTTTGAGCGGCCCATTTTCGGCCTGTCCGTTTCGGCTTCGTTTTGCACGTTTATCGGCCAGGGCTTGGCATTCGTGGTTCTTCCGTTTTTCTTCATCGACGGTCTGGGATTTTCGCAGGTGATGGCAGGGATTCTGCTGACGCCGTGGCCACTGGCGGGCGGAATCATGTCCAACGTCTCGGGTAGGCTTGCGGACCGCTATCCGATCCGCGTGCTAGGCACGGTCGGGATGGCTGCGATGTGTCTTGGTTTGATTCTCCTCGCGACTCTGCCGGAGCATCCTACAAAGATGCAAATCATATGGCGCGCGGCCCTGGGCGGCTGCGGGTTCGGTTTCTTCGGCGCGCCGAACAACCGCGCGTTGGTTGCCAGCGCGCCAAGAGAGCGCAGCGGAGGAGCGGGCGGCATCAGCACGATGTCGCGGCTACTGGGTCAGTCGATCGGAGTGTCCGTTGTAGCTGTGATCTTCACGCTCACCGCGCACGGCGGTGCCACGCCGCACGCGGCGAGGCTGGCCCTCGGGGTTGGCGCGATCTTTTGCATCGCGTCGGGAGTGATTTCCGGTGCGCGACAACCTCACCTCGTGCCGGAATAGCGTCCGGTTCTGCGCAGAAATGGCGAACTACTGCCGTTTGGTCTGCAGTTGGTGGTAGCCGAATTCTTTGCGGGCTTCCGAGAGACGTTTCCCGGCTCGGACACCCTTCCGGATGGCAGCTTCCGCTGCGTCAATTTCCTCCGAGACGGCCAGCACTTCGGCTTCGTGCTGCTGTGGTATGACGACGACCCCGTCCGCGTCGCCGCGCATGATGTCTCCTGGCGCGACGCGAGCGTCGCCGATATTCACCACCACGTTCGTTCCATCGAGCTGCACTCGATCTTTTCCCGTCCGCATCGAATAGCTGCGGCTATAAACCGGATAGCCGATCTGGAGGCAAAGCGCCGTATCGCGGCAGGCGCCGTCAATCACCGTGCCCGCAATTCCACGACGATGGGCGATCTCTGTAAGGATATCGCCCCAGACAGTCGCGTTCTCGCGCCCGCCGTTATCGATCGCGATCACCGAGCCGAGCGGAACATCGTCGATGAAATCGCCCACGGTGCCGGCTGGCTTTCCCACGGGGCCGTAGAGCAGGGTGAACGCGCGCCCGGCGAGCCGAAAGCGCGGATCGCGCGGCTTGATATTGAGGCACTGGCCAGCGATACCGAGGCGGTCCAGAGCGTCGCTGATGGTGGAAGTGTCGAGCTTGCTGGCGCGTTCAACCTGTGGATCTGGCATGGGCGATCAGTATCCTCACGTCTTCAGCATGTTTTCGTAGTTCGCGCCCATGACTTCGGTAATGCGCTTGCCTTCGCGCAGGGCCTGCGCCATGGCCGCCTCGCGGGCGAAGATGTCTTCCGCCGCGGCAAGGACTCGCTCGATATTTTCGGCAGCGATGAAAACCACTCCACTGCCATCAGCGATCACATAGTCGCCCGGCCTGACCTGAACTCCTCGAATCTTGATCGGCTCGCCTGTGGCCAGCTCCACGATGCGGCCGCGAGCCGTAAGAGTCGTCACGGACGTGCCAAATACCGGGAAATCGAGTTGCCGCGATTCGTCGATATCTCGCACCGGTCCGTCGGCAATCGCACCGGCCACGCCGCGCAATTTTGCTCCCAGCGTCAAGATGCCGCCCCAGCTCGCCGCGTTCACTCCGCTGTGCTGCTCAACCACAATAATGTCGCCCGGCTGCGCGGCCTCGATCGCCGTAGTGCTCACGTGGCGCGGCTTCCCCGCCGGCAGCTCTCCGACGCCGAGCTTTACGGTCAAAATGCGGCCGGCGATTCGGCGCGACGTGGAAAGCTGCGCGATACCCGTAACGGCGCCCGCAAGCCCGAGCTTGTCGAGCGCGTCGGACACCGCGCAGCAGTCGAGCCGCTTCAGTCGCTCAACGAAATCGTTCGCCGTTGCGCTCATTCCCCTTCCGTTGCCTACTGCCAGTACACGAAACCCATCGCGTTGCCCGTACCAGCTTCCGTCCGGTAGCAGGGTACGTAGTCGACCAGATGCATTTTCTTGCCGAGCGAGTTCATGCCTACGGACAACGGAATCCAATTTCGAATCTCGCACGTATTGCCGAGTAAGTAGCTCTCGGGGATCGCCGCGAGCCCGGCTTCGTCGCGCGACTGCATCGCGTTCAGCACGCGCTGATCGAGATCTTCGTCGATCACGAAATGCGTAAGACCGCCAGAAGCGAACACAGCAACTTTGGCGTCTTCCTTCCAGCTCTCGATCGCTTTCATCAAAGCCCGCCCGAATTTCAGGCAACGCCCGATCCGCGGCAGGTTGTGCGGAATGCCCGCGTTCAAAAACACCGGTACGCTGGGGGGAGGATTATCCACCATGATGCGGCGATACAGAAAACCGAATGCGTGCGGTATTCCGTGTTCGTGGCCGTTCACCTTGGGCAGCTTCGATGACTCGGAAACATCGAACTCCTGGTCGAGCAGCGAGTTGACAAGGTGCAGCGCAAGATCGGTCTGTCCGGCGTAGACCGCACCTCCGGAAGGGCAATGACCAATTTCGGCTACGGCGATGCCCGGAGGCATTTTCGCCTTCGCCTCTTCAGTCTCCGGGATATTTTCTATTTTTGCGCCTGCGAAAACGAGAAACGCTGGGGTGTTCTCGTCCGTGAACAGTTCCCGCTGGTCATTCCCGATGATTACGACGGCATCCGGCCTCACCTCCGCGAATTTCGTGGCTAGCTTGTCAAGCGCGCGCTGGCATGCCTCATACCGTTTCTTGCGCTCTTCGATCGTTATCGCGTTCGCAAATCCCGGCTGGCGCGCTATAAGCAACTTGGCAAAATCGTAGGCTTCGCCGCGGTAGAAATGCTTTGGATTCTTGCGGTCGGCATCGGCACGCAGGTGCCACATGTCCGGTGGCGTCGAGAGCATTGGCCCATGCGACGATCCGATGCCGAGTACGATCTTCGCCATGATCGTTTCCTCCCTGCTCCCTTCAAAAGCCGCGATCCCCTAGCCCCACACGCGCCGGGCCGTTTCTACGACAAGTCGCATCTTGGCCCACTGATCCTCTTCCGTGAGGAGATTTCCTTCCAGCGTAGACGCAAAGCCGCATTGCGGGCTGAGCGCTAGATTCTCGAGCGGCACATACTTGGCCGCTTCATGAATGCGCCTTACCACTTCGTCTCCATCTTCTAGCTTGGCCACTTTTGAACTGATCAAGCCCAGTACAACAGTTCTGTTCTTCGGCACGAAGCGAAGCGGAGCAAATGTGCCGGAGCGCGGGTCTTCGTATTCCAGTAAGAATCGATCCACGTCCATCGTTCCGAAGAGTTTCTCCGCGATTGGATCGTAGCCGCCCTCCGCGTACCAGTGGCTCCGACTGTTTCCCCGGCAGAGGTGGATGCCAAGCACGACACCCGGCCGGCGCGCCGCTTTGAAACAGGCATTGTCGGCCTTGATTGCGTCATCGAGCGCTGTATCGGGGTCGACTTTCATGTTGGTGCGAATCCACTCGCGCCATTTCGGGTCCATGTAGTAGCTGTAGCGGGGCGCATCGATCTGAATGTACTTCACGCCTTCGGCGGCAAGTTTTGCGACTTCGGCTTTGATCATTTCCACGATTTCCCAGAGCAGCACCGAGTGATCCCTGTAGAACTTGTCTGTCGTTCCCCACTTGAACATGATCGCCGGAAACTGCGTCGCGCTCGGCAAAGTCATCTTGATGTCGCCCGGACTGTGCTGCTTCAGAAAAGGCAGTTCGTGACCTGTCAGCGGCTTCACCTGGCGAAGCTTTGCCGTCACAATTCCACGGACGGGACCCATTCGCGCGTCCGGCGGTCGCTGATCTTCCTGCTGAGTCTTCCACGTTCGGGCCAAACCCTCGCCATAGTCCACTCCTTCGATGGCTTCGGTGAAGTCTCCCATGAAGTTCGAGCGGCGGAATTCGCCGTCAGTGAAGATATCGAAGCCGAGCTCTTTCTGCTTGGCAAGCACGCGCAGAATCGCTTGGTCTTCGATCTCTGTGAGTCGGCTGTGGTCGGGGGAGTCCGGGCGCCGGGCTTCCAAAATTTCCGGCGGCCGCAAGAAACTACCCACTTGATCAGCACGGTACGGTACGGACATTCGCAGGTACTCTTTCCTCGATGAACGAAATCGGGTGGTCTATGGGTTAGCTGGCTTTTTCCGATTTAGCTTCGACATTTAGGCGGAAGAGCTTTTTCGCATTGTCCTCGAAGATCAGTTTCCGGTCGGCGGCGCTGAGCCAATCGAAACGGTCGATGTAGCTCTTGACGTCATCCATCCACTTTCCTGATTTCGGATCCTTCGCCGTGCCGACGCCAGGGCGTTCCGAGCCGAAAAGGCACCGCTCGGCTCCCACCGTCTTGATCAGGAGTTCGAGGCCCAGCGCGGTGTAAAGCACCGTATCGAAGTACAAGCGGCGCAATCCATCGAGGAACGTCTCGCCTCCGCGGCGCAAAGATGGCGCTTGAAAGCGTCCCGCATGGTACGGCACTGCACCGCCGCCATGCGAGCACACGATCTTCAGCTTGGGGAAATCCTTGAATACGCGCGAACTTGCCAGCGACACGACCGCGATCGTTTCTTCGTTGATGAAGTGCGTCGAGTAACTGTGGCGGACCGAGCGGCAACCCGCGCCATGAATGTAGCCCGGCACGTCCAGCTCAACGAGCTTTTCATACAGGGGATACCAATACTCGTCGCCTAGGCCCGGAACATCATAGTTCGTCGCCTCGCTTGGATCGGGATTCAACAAGCAACCGACGAATCCGAACCCCTTCACGCACCGTTCCAGCTCAGGGATGCAATTCTTCGGACTCGCATCCGGCGATTGAGGAAGACCGCAGACGCCCTTGAAGACGTTCGGAAACAGGCGGCACTGCTGCGCGACCAGGTTGTTGCACTCCTCGATGAACCACTGTGAAACCTTCGCAGGCTTCTCGGCATGCATCATCTGATACGGGCGCGGCGATAGAAGCTGCATGTCTGTACCGACTTCCTTCAACAGTTCCAGATGCGACTTGCCGGTGTTAAAGGTGGGCTGATTCAGAAACGCGATCATCTCGTCGTCGCTGATCTCCACCTTCCCGCGTCCGTGAGAGCCGCGATGCGACAGGATGTTCGCCTTATATACGTACAGCGAATCCGGCGCCGTCAAATGACCATGAACATCGATTACCATTGCCGTCCACCCCCGTCTAGATTCTTCAGCAGTGTATCGCTGTTCTTATCCCCTAACGCGCCGGATGTCAATTCATTCTAGGAGGTCCGATTTTGAGTTTCAGCGAAGACATGCTATAGACCCGGAGCCGCAAGTCTCGTTGTAGGCCGTTCGCGGATCTGTTCGGGGGTGGGCATGGAAGGAAGTAGCACTGCGGCCGAGCCGGTCGAGCGCGCGACGCTGATGACCAGCCGAGTAGCGGCGATCTACGCTCTCGTGACGTTGACGGCCATCTACTCGCTCAATTTCCTCGACCGCACCATCATCACCATCCTGATCGACCCGATCAAGCGTGACTATCACCTTTCCGACAAGGCGATGGGGTTCATTTCCGGCTTCGGATTCGTCATCTTCTATTCGATTCTCGCCGCGCCGGTTGCTCGGTGGGCCGACCGAGGCAACCGGCGATCGATCATCACGTGGGGACTGGTGATCTGGAGCGGCATGACCGCACTCGCCGGCGTTGCGCGCAGCGCGCTGCAGCTCACTCTCTCGCGGTTTGGCGTTGGCGTTGGCGAGGCAGCCGGAACGGCGCCCTCAAGTTCCATGATCTCTGACCTGTTTCCCGGCGGCAGGCGCTCGACCGCGATGGCCGTCTACCAATTGGGGCCGGTCATCGGCGGCTCTCTGGGCGCCTTCATAGGCGGCTGGGTGAATCAACGCTACGGCTGGCACCATGCGTTTCTTGTGGCCGGTGTTCCCGGTTTGCTCGTCGCGCTGATCTTCCGGCTCACCGTCAAGGAGCCACGCCGCGGCAGCACCGAACACCGGCGAGTCGATGTGAGCCAGGGCCACTTTTGGGAGACGCTTCGGTTCATGCTTGGCCAGAGATGCTACATGCTGCTCCTGCTCGGATTCTGCTTCACGACCTTCACCCAGTTTGGCTTCGGCACGTGGACCGCGCCATTCCTTGGCCGAATTCATCACCTCAGCAGCAAAGACATCGGGACATTCATCGGTACGATCCGATTCTGGGCGGGCCTCGGCGGCACCTTGATCGGAGGGTACCTGTCGGATTGGATGGGCCGGAGAAACGTGCGGTGGAGAATTTACGTCTCCGCGATTTGCTCCGTACTGGCGTTTCCGGGGGTCCTGCTCTTCGTCTTCTCCCACAACCTGTTTTGGTGCGCCGTGGGCTTCGCTATCGTTTCGACGGCTTCCCCCGTTCACGTGGGGCCAATCGTCGCGGTTTCGCATTCCGTCGTGAAAGTCGGCATGCGCGCGTTCGCCACGTCCGTGATCTATCTCATTTCGGAGCTGCTGGGTCTCGGTCTGGGCCCGCTCCTGATCGGCGTCTTCAACGACCATTATTCCCATCGCCTCGGAGTCGGCGTAATCCGGTATTCGATGTCGACGGCCGCCTTCACAACCCTCATCGGGGGCCTCCTCTTTTGCCTGGCCGCTCAGTGGCTCGAACGCGACATGAAACGCACCGTCGAAGCGTAAAATCGGATTTCGGCGAATAGCCAAGCTCACGGTGGAGTTGATCTTGCCACGACGCGCATGCTAAATTGCCCGGTTAAAGTGTGGGCTGACGTACGATCCGTGTGGGGGCCATGGTAGACAAAACTCTCAAGACCTGTCAGGAAGCTGTCGCAGGTGTGTTCGACGGCGCAACGATTTTGCTCGGCGGCTTCGGCGATCCCGGCTTGCCGGGCCAGATTTTGGAAGCTCTCCGGCTGCAGGGCGCGAAGAACCTTACGATGGTGCACAACGGCGCCGGCGGCGGGACGCACTCGCTGGGCGGCCTGATTCACGACGGCAAAGTGCGTAAGCTCATTGCCTCGTTTCCCAGCAATCCGGGCAACACGTCGTTTCAAGAGAAGTATCTGAAGGGCGAAATCGAGCTGGAACTGGTCCCCCAGGGCACTCTCGCCGAGCGAATTCGAGCCGCCGGTGCAGGGCTTGGCGGCTTTTTCACGCCCACCGGCGCCGACACCGACCTCGCAGCAGGCAAAGAGACTCGAGTGCTCGACGGGCGTGAGATGGTGTTCGAGAAAGCCCTCCATGCCGACTTTGCGTTCGTGCGTGCGTACCGGGGCGACCGGCTCGGCAACTTGAATTACCGGATGGCGATGCGGAACTTCAACGTTCCGATGTGTACTGCGGCGAAGCACGTTGTGGCGGAGATCGACGAGCTCGTGCCACTCGGTGGAATCGACCCGGAGGATGTCCACACGCCCGGAATTTTCGTCGACCACGTCGTCGAAGTGGTTCGTCATCCTGAATATCTGAAGATCACCACGGAGGGAAGGTAGGAATGTCGCTGACACGGGAAGGTATCGCGTATCGCGTAGCGTGCGACCTGCCAGACGGCAGCTACGTCAATCTTGGAATCGGCATTCCGACCCTCGTTTCCGGCTTCATCGGCCCGGACAAGGAAGTCTTCTTTCACAGCGAAAACGGAATCCTCGGCATGGGCCCGATTGCGAAACCGGGCACCGAAGATCCAGACCTGATCAATGCGGGCAAGCAATATGTAACGGTGTTGCCGGGCGCTAGCTTCTTCGACCATCCAACCTCATTTTCGATGATTCGCGGCGGCCATATCGATTACGCAGTGCTGGGAGCATTGGAGGTTGCCGCGAATGGCGATCTCGCAAACTGGCGCACTCCGGGAGAAAAAGTGCCTGGCGTGGGCGGCGCTATGGACCTCGCCTTTGGAGTTCGCAACGTAATCGTGACAATGACCCACATTACCAACAAGGGCAAACCAAAGATTCTCAATAAGTGCACACTGCCTCTCACGGCTCCACGCTGCGTCAAGCGCATCTACACGGACATGGCCCTCATCGAGGTGACTCCGGAGGGGCTGCTTCTCCGCGAGGTTGCGCCGGGCTTGGATCCCAAGACAATCCAGTCGCACACGGAAGCGCCACTGCGCGTGGCACCCGACTGCAAGGAAATGAACGTTCCCGCCAGCTTTCAGCAAGTGGCGCAACCCGTTCGCTGATTCTCGCGGAGCCCTGACTTGCTCAAGGCCATCGACATGCACGCTCACATTCAAACGGGTGAGCGTGCCAAACAAGGCTGGGGACCGCCGGGAAAGACTGGACTCCCGATAAGCACCGGCAGATGGCGTCCAGACCCCGACGGCATGGCTGAGATGTATCAGCATCACGAAATGATGGCCGTCGTCTTCGATGTGGACGGCGAGACCCGCAGCGGCGTGAAGATCGATAACGGCGAGACTGCCGGTTGGATGAAGAAATATCCGCAGACGTTCATCGGCTTCGGCAGCGTGGATCCGTGGAAGGGCAAGATCGCAGTCAACGAAGTGAAGCGTTGCGCGGACATGGGCCTGCGCGGGATGAAGTTCCAACAAGCCGCGCAGGGATTCAACCCGCTCGAGGAGCGCTTCTTCCCGATGTATGAAGAGATCACCAAGTTGAATCTGCCGGTGATCTTTCATACCGGGACCACGGCCGTGGCAGCGGGCTCTCCCGGCGGGCGGGGAATCATCCTCGAGCACTGCAAGCCGATTCCCTACATGGACAACCTGGCCGCAAGATTTCCGGAAATGCGCATCATCATGGCGCATCCCGCGTGGCCTTGGCACGATGATCAGCTCGCCGTCTTGCGCCACAAAGGCAACACGTATATGGACCTATCCGGCTGGGCGCCGAAGTATTGGCCGCAGTCCACTGTGCACAACATCAATACACTTGTGCAGGACAAGGCATTCTTCGGCACGGACTTCCCGATGATGACCCCCGAGCGCTGGCTCGAGGAATTCGCCGCGCTTCCGCTGAAGGATTCCGTTCGACCGAAGATTTTATTGCTCAATGCCGCAAGGCTCCTCGGAATCGAAGTACCCGCGACGCAGGCTGCGAACTAGATCAGAGTCGGGATTCTCTCTTTCCCGCCCTGGTCGTCCTTCCTCGGCGAGCTGCGGGCTCCTTCGCGAGTTGCTTTTTCGTTTGCTCGTGTTGTTGACTAGACGTAGCGACCTTACCGAATACGGTCCAACTGACGATCATGAAATTCCGCGTCCTAGCGCTCGATTACGACGGCACGATCGCGCAAAACGGGATTCTCGATCCCACCGTCAAAGCCGCGATCATCGAAGCGCGCGCGCGCGGGATTGTCGTCGTTCTTGCCACAGGCCGCATCCTCTCTGAATTGATAAATCTCGTCGGAGACCTGAGCTTTGTCGATGCAGTCGTCGCCGAAAACGGCGCTGTCCTGTCCTTCCTGAGCGGGCATTCGCGGCTGATTGGCCAACCCCCGCCTGCCGCTTTCGTCGAGGAATTGCGCCGTCGCCAAATCGGATTCAACCTGGGCCAATGCGTGATCGAGGCGGACGCCGTCGTGGCGCCGCAGATTCTGGCCGCAATTCGAGAGCTGGAGCTGCCGCTGTTGCTGCTGTTCAATCGCGGCCGCTTGATGGTGTTGCCTCAGGGCGTGAGCAAGGGCATCGGTCTTCGGGCAGCGCTGGCCACGCTTCGTCTTTCCGTTCACAACGCGATCGGATTCGGCGACGCAGAGAATGACCATGATTTGTTGTCGACTTGCGAATTAGGTGTCGCCGTCGAGTGGGGAAGCGAAGCGCTCAAGGACCAGGCAGACGAGGTTCTTCAGGGGGAGGGGCCCCGCGCAGTTGCCGAATACGTTCGTCGAGTCGCTGAAGAGCTGCGTTTGCCGCCTGAAAAAATGGGGCGGTACCGCCTGGCCCTCGGCATGGATCAGGATGGCCAGCCGCTTGCTGTCGCGGTGCGCGGCCGCAACGTGCTCATCGCCGGCGAGATCCAGTCCGGCAAGTCGTGGGTGGCCGGGCTATCGTGTGAACAATTGATTCTCCAGGGCTATTCGATTTGCGTGATCGATCCCGAGGGCGACTACCGCACGCTGGAATCCCTGCCGGGCGTCGTGGTGTTCGAAGCAGAAGACTCGCCTCCGGAGCTTCCGGATATCGCGCGCGCCCTGCGTCATCCGGATATGAGCGTCGTTGTTGATTTGTCGCACATACCCTCCGCCGAGAAAGTCGAGTACCTGTACACACTCCTGCCGATGCTCGCTGCGCTCAGACGCACTACCGGACTGCCACACCGGATCGTATTGGACGAAGCGCACTACTTCTTGCACGAGCCGAATATCAGGGACCTGCTCGATCTGAATCTGGGCGCCTACACGCTCGTCACGTATCAACTTTCTGGTTTGCATCCGGAGGTGCGCAAAGCCATCGAGGCGATCGTGGTCAAGCGAATCACGGATCCGAGGGACGTGCAGACGCTGGTCAGCATGGTTGGTCATCCCGGCATTGAACAGGAATGGACGGCGGTTCTGGGCAGCCTTGCCATCGATGAAGCGGCGATTCTTCCCCGGTCTGACGAGGCGCATGGCCGGATGCGCCGCTTTACGCTATTGCCGCGTTTGACTTCTCACGTTCGCCACAAGGCAAAATATCTCGATATTCAACTCGTGCGGGAGCAAGCCTTCGTGTTTACCGACGACGGTAAACCGATTGGCCCTCCCGTGCGTGCGCTCAAGGATTTCATCCTGCCTTTGAAGACGCTGCCGACCTCCGTCATCGCCGCCCATGCACGCAGGGGAGATTTTTCGAGGTGGTTTGCGGGTGTCTTCCATGATCATCTGCTTGCGGCGAATGTTCGAGACATCGAGCAGAGGTGCCGGCTGGGACACACGGAGAACCTGCCCGATTTGCTGGTGCGGACCATCCGGGAACGATACGAATTCTCACCCCGAAGCTACATCGAAGACACGCTCTGAAGCTCGGCGCATCCGTTGCAACCAGGCCGGTACGCCTCTGTAGACAACCGAAGCGACCAGTTATCGCCAGGTCACGCTGTAGGATTGGCGGTCGGCTCTGGCCTCGCCTTGGGCTGCCGGTCGCTATAGTGGATCACTCGATCGTAGGCGTCTTTGATTAGATCGTTGAGCGGTAACACTGTGCCATTGATGCGCTGCTCTTCCAACAAGTTTAAATCCACGTCCGCGATGACCATCTGTTCCTGGTTCACGTTCCCTTCCGCTGCAATCCCGTCGCGCGCAAAAAAGTAGTCCGAGGGCGTCATGATCGCCGCCTGCCCGTAGTGCGTGGCCATGGAGGGTACGTCGGGAAGATTGCCCACGGTGCTGGCCATCGCAACATAGATCTGGTTTTCGCTGGCCCGCGCCTGCGAGGAATAGCGAACCCGGCAAAAACCCTGTCGCTCGTCTGTGCACGATGGCACGAAGAGTATCTGCGCGCCGTTCTCCGCGAGCACGCGTGCCGCCTCCGGGAATTCCACGTCGTAACAAACCAGAATGGCAATCTTTCCGAAGTCCGTGTGGTAAACGTAAAAGCCGTGTCCCCGGCTCATTTGATACGAAGACTTCTCCGTTTCCGTCAGGTGCACTTTCTTCTGCCGAAACACGCGGCCGTTCGGCGTGAAAAGGTGCGCCGCGTTGAACAGTTGCCCCTCCTGGATCACCGGGTGCGTGCCCGCGATGATGTAGAGGCCGCTTTCGGCGGCTAACCGCCGAAAGAGCGCCTCGTAGTCCGCTGCGAGCTCCGCGAGACGCCGGACGGCCTTCGCGCCGGAAGGTTCTCGCAAATAGCTCAGCAACTGCATCGTGAAATACTCCGGAAAAAGCACAAAGTGGCTGCGGTATTCGCGGGCGCTTCGTACAAAGAATTCAACCTGCGTCGCGAACTCCTCGAAGCGGCTGATCGGACGCAGCAGGTACTGCATGGCTGCAATCCGAATGCGGCCCGTCCTGGGATGCTCGCCAAGAGTTTCTTCACTCGTTTCTTCAAGCTCCTCGGCGGGGGCCCCGGATTGCAGGCTAACGCTCGTCACATACTCGGGATTCAGCCATTCCAGCAGCGTCGCAAAATCGCGCGACTCGCGATCTTCCATGTATTCCGGAACAACATCCAACACAACCAATCCGTTGGCGAGCTGGAAACTCAGCGTCGGATCTTTCCGCCGACCGGCGACGACATCCGCCACGTACTCCTGCGGGGTCATCTCTGCTGAAACCTGCGCGTAGCCGGGAATCCGTCCGCCAGTCAGCATCCGCTTCAATCCGCGCTCTCGAACCATTCGTTTGCGTGCTTCGTAAAAGAGAGAGCCAATTCCTAGGCGGCGAGCCATTGGGTCAACACACATGTCGGCGCCGTAAAGCGTCTTCCCCAACGGATTGTGCGTGCCGAAGGTTCCCTGCCCAGTTATGGCGGACCATCGCGCGGATTCGGCGTAATCGTCCCAATCGATGATGAGCGAACTTGCAGAGCCGATAACACGACCGGACTCATCGACGGCTACAAGCTGCCCTTCCGGAAAAGCCTCGGCATGACGGACGAGTTCCTCTTCCGATAAGGCGAAGTCTTCGGCATACACGCGTCGTTGCAGCGCGGCGACGGCCTGAATGTCGTCCTTCCTCATTTGCCGGACCGTGATGCCGGCAGCGTTTGGGGTATCACTCATCGATCGTGCCTAATTGCCCCGATCTTATTCCACCGACGCCGCGATTATGCCCCGACTTTGGCCGTTCCGTCGAGTGACACGAGTTGCAACAGTTAACGCGGAACCCTCGGCGGGAGCTAGGACGAGTAGGCTCCGAACTCAAATAAGTCTCGTAATTACAGTGCGATAGATGGCCCTGCGGCTAGTGAACAATCGAACCCATTCCTGCTAGCTCAGCCAATGAATCTCCGCGGGCTTTCTCTCGTGCGGTTCAGGCCACGTCTTCGGGTAGCCGAGCAAGATTGGCGCGACAACGTGATAGGCTTCGGGAATCTTGAGTTCGCGCTTCGTTGTGGGCAGATCAAGCCACGGGCGTGAGAACCCGATCCAGCAGCTCCCCATTCCCTCCGAGCGTGCCGACAACATCAGATTTTCTGCCGCAAGGCAGCAATCCTCTGCCGCTTGAGGATCAGCGGATGTCGCCAGGACAATTACCAGCGCCGGCGCCCGATAGAAAAGCAATCGCTCTTTGTCTTCCAGGATCTGGCGCATACGCCCGCTCTCTGAAGTTCGCGCAAACGGAGTCTGCTCGAAATTTGCAAGCAACCAGCTCTTCGCACGCTCGCCGCACTCATGCACGCGTTCGCGGTTGAGCAAAACTGCGAAAGCCCAGGGCTGCAAGTTCATTGCGCTGGGCGCTTGGATCGCTGTGTGGATGAGCCGCTCGACAGCCAGCCGCTCAACCGGTCTGTCCGTGTACTCTCGGACCGCACGCCTTTTCTCGATCACTTCCGCGAATTGCATCTGCTTTTCCCCGCCGCTTGGTACTTCCGGACGTTTGCCTGTGTACGCGCGTCACGCGGCCCAACGGAAAAATGCCTGCGAAAAGCGCTTCGACTCGCCGAGCGCCGACCACAGCGCTCGCTCGAGTTCGCCAGCGGCCGGCGGATACGCGACATAATCACAGGCTCCCGCGTCGAGCGCTGCAAGATAGGACTCCCAGCTCTCACTTTGCGAAACGACGATCACCGGCACTGGCAGCGATTTGTAATCCGCTCCCTTCACCAGTGCGCGAAGTTCGTGGTCGGGCAGCGAATCCTCGGCCATGATCAGGCCAAACTGTCCGCTCGCGATCAGACTCCTCGCCGCCGCAACACTGTCGCACCAGACAGGCCGCAGGCCGGATCTCAATACATCATCCGCCAGTTTGTCTCCGTGGGAAGCTTCGGGACTGACGATCAAAATGGGTGACGCGTCGAACATGTTTCGCTCCGAGGACTTTCTCTAGCCTTTGTTGTCCAAGAGCCCCTAAGGTAGGGGCCCGTTGCTACCTCTACGTCCGCGAGGACTTCGCTTCGGTTTCCGTCCTCCATGGAGACGTTTAGCGCGCGCCACGTCAGAACGATGTGACCGGAATCACGTCTCAACGTGATCGAGAAACAATTACGGCAGGAGAATTAGTGGATTGGCAACAAGCCTTCGAGGATCAGGCGCCGCCGAAGATTCCCAGCCGGAATGCTACTCTTCAGCTTCCGGCCCATCGCCGAGCAGCAGCAGGGCGATCTCGGTTTCCCGCAGGAGGCCTTCTAAGGTCGCTGGATCGCGCAACAAGTCCCGGCTGCCCAGTATCAGGACATCGGCCTTTTCTTCCTTCACCGCGCGCAGCAGGCTCGTCCCGTCCTGCAAATCGATTGGCCGGTACCTCACCTGGATGTTCTTGCCTTCGATCAAGGCATCGACCTCGTCCCGCAGCTTCGCGGCTCGTTCCTTGGAATCCGCAGCGATCAGAACCGTGACGTCGCTCGCCCTTGGCTCCGCCAGCTGAACGGCCGCCATCACTGCCAATCGTCCGGCGGGCGAACCGTCATATCGCACGAGCAGTCGCGCGCCGGGCGCGAGCACTCGCGCCGGGAGCAACAGCACCGGCACGGCACTCGTCGCCGCCCCACGCGCGGTGGAACCCATGCGCGCTTGCGGCCCGACCGACCAACCGACCTTCCCCATCGCGAGCAGGTCGAATTCGCTCGCGGCCGCCATGATCTCGGTCGTAACCTCGCCGCGAACGGTTCGGAACGACCACCGAACGTGCGACTCCTCGGCTGCGGTCTCAAGGGCCTTTCGGGCTCGTTCTGAGAGCGCCTTCAATTTCGATTCCATGCTAGGCCGAGTGAGAGGCGCATGCGTTCCCGCGGGATAAAAGATTTCTCGGGCATAGGGCGATTCCGCCAGCTCGAGAAGCGCTATGTCTTCGACGAACAGCCCCAGCAAATCCGCCCTCAGCCTGGCAGCCAATTCTGCCGCCGCCTTCAGCGCGGCCATGCTGTGCGGCGAGGCATCGAGCGCCACCAGGATTCGCCGTATCTCAAATGGTCGGTCGGAATCGCTCACGGCTCATTCTCAGCATTCGCTCGCTGCGAGATTGCGATTCGTTTTTCCGCGAGCTCGATCAGGCGCGCCTCTACCTTCTGGTTTACAGTGCCGTCCGGAAACTTGCCTGAGGCGTCGCGCTCCCCGGCCGGCACACCCGTCAGAATCTCTATACCCTGATCGATCGTCGACACCCCATATACGTGGAATTTCCCAGCCTCGACGGCTTCCACTACATCGCGGCGGAGCATCAGATGACGCACATTGGAAGCGGGAATAATCACTCCCTGCCCGCTGCTGGCTCCGCGCGCTTTGCACAGGTCAAAGAAACCTTCAATCTTCTCGTTCACGCCACCGATTGCCTGGACCTCTCCGTGCTGGTTCACGGAGCCAGTGACGGAGAAACTCTGTTTGATCGGAAGCCCGGAGAGGGCGGATAGGAGCGCATACAACTCCGCCGACGATGCGCTATCGCCTTCGACCTGGCCATACGACTGTTCGAACACAAGGCTCGCTGAAAGGGAGAGGGGCTGGTCCGACGCGTAGCGCGCTCCAAGAAACCCGGAGAGAATCAGCACGCCCTTGGAGTGGATTGGTCCGCTCAGCTCCACTTCCCGCTCGATGTCGACGACCTCGCCCCTGCCCAGCCGGACGCGCGCGGTAATTCGGCTCGGCCGGCCAAAGGCGAAGTGGCCGAAATCGATCACCGACAAACCATTCACCTGGCCGACTCGCTCCCCTTCCGTATCGATCAGGAGCGTTCCTCGCAGCGTTTCTTCCAAAAGGCGCTCGCGCACGCGGTCCGCGCGCCGAATCTGCGCATCGATGGCGCGCTGCACGTCCTCGGCCTTGACCACCGGTCGGTTTGCTTGCCGGGCCCAGTAGTCGGCCTCGCGCAGCAGATCGGAAAGGATCCGCCGGTGGGTAAGAAGCTTTTCCGAATCTCCCGCAGCTCGCGAACTCTGCTCAATCACGCGCCCAACGGCGCCGCGATCAAACGGCAGCAGCTTCTCATGCCCGGCGATCGTGCCGATCAAGCGCGCGTAGAGAAGCATCGACTCCGGACCGCGGTCCATGTGCTCTTCGAAATCCGCGGCAACTTTGAACAATTCATCGAATTCGGAATCCCGCGAAGAGAGCAGGTAGTAGAGAAACCGCTCGCCGACCAGAGCTACTTTCACATTCAGGGGGATCGGCTGCGGCTCCAGTGAGACAGCGGTAATCAGGCTTAGCATTTGTCCCAGTGACTCGATGCGAATTTGTGAGGATTGGAGCGATCGCTTGAGCGCCTCCCACGCGTACGGCTGCATCAGCAGCTTGTATGCATCCAGAATCAGGTACCCGCCGTTTGCCCGGTGCAGCGCGCCCGGCCGAATCAAGTTGAAGTCCGTTGAGAGCGCGCCGAGATGAGCCATGTATTCGGTCAGCCCGACGATGTTTTGATAGGTCGGATGGTCCTCGTACACCACCGGCGCGCCGCCCTTGCTGCTGTAGTCCACAAGCACATTCACCTGATACCTGCGGAAAAACGCCGTGCCCTTCGCGGCGTAAGGCAGAGATGCTCCGATCAACGCGGCCAATGGGCTTTCTCCGGGCGCCAGAAACTCGTCCACGCTTTCGGTGATGTCTTTCTCCACATCGTTGAGAAATCCCACGATATCCGGCAGGTCCGCGTACTTTTTCCGGAGCGCATCGATCAAGTGACCGACCGCAAAGATCGCGACCTCGTGGTTCAAATCGCGGAGTTTCTCCCTGCCCTCCTGTTCGATTCGCGGCATCTGGCGCAGGACAGCCTGCAGCTTTTCCTGCAATTCGCTTATCGCCGTCTGTATCCTCTCGTGTTCCGATTCGGGCAGTTGCTCGAATTCCCGGGGGCTTACGATTTCTCCCTTTCTCGTCGGGGCAAGGGCGATTCCCGTGGGCGTCCGCAGCAGCGCGATTCCCTTCTCGTTCGCTTCCCGCTGAACTTCCTCCAGTGCCTTCTCCTGCCGCTCCTTCACTTCCTGTTCGATCACGTTCTTGCGTGCCGTATAGCTCTCGCTTTCGAAGGCTGAAGGAATCGCCGATCGCAAATTTTCCAGCAAAAGCTGCATGTCTTCGCGGAACGGCACGGCCCGACCGGGAGGAAACTTCAGCGCGCAGGGTTTCTCCGGCTTCTCGAAGTTGTTGACGTAACACCACTCGTCCGGCGTCGGCTCTTCAGCCGCTTTTTTCTCGAGGAACGCACGCACCGTGGCGAATTTGCCCATTCCGGCCGGCCCGAGCAAAAAGAGATTGAATCCCTGGCGCTGAATGCCGGTCCCGAAGCGAACGGCTTCTAACGCCCGGTCTTGACCGACGAACTCGGTCAGATCCTCCAGTTCAGCGGTGCTCGCAAAAGGCAGGGAGGAAACATCGCAGCGTTGGTACAGAGCATCTGCGGACAATGCCTTCAATTCAGTCGCTTTGGCCACCGGGCTGCTTCTCCTTCACTTGTGATCTGTAAGAGCCGCTATTCCACTACACGCAGCCTTATCGGGCGAGGTCTCTCTCGAATCTCCAGACTGAAAATCCCAATTATGCGCCGCCGAGCCCCATGATCCTACACGATCAACGTTTGCTTGATCTGCGCGCCCAGATTCGCACAGTTGGCCTGGGCGGTGGCAAGCTGACTGCCCAATGGTCTGGATTCCAACTGCGCCGGCAAGCGACGATTCTGCTGCAACATTCGGGCGAGGGCCACTAGCGCCGAACCGATGTCGCGGCCTCCGACTTCGCTGACGAAGTCAGGTATCGGGTGAACCACTCGGCGGCAATGCGGGCAACCTCTTCCAGTTTTCCCGGCTCCTCGAACAGATGCGTGGCGCCCGGGATAATGACGAGTTCCTTTTCCGCCTGATGAAGTCTTGCAAGCGCCCCGCGATTCATGCTGATCACGGGCTCGTCGTCGCCGCCAACGATCAGCAGCGTCGGCGCACGTACGGAATCGAGCGCGTCCTCCGCCAGGTCCGGCCTCCCTCCCCGCGACACCACTGCGGAAATCGCGTCCGCCAGTTTCGCCGCGGCAACCAGAGCCGCTGCCGCGCCTGTGCTCGCTCCGAAGTAGCCTAGCTTCAAGCGTTGCATCTCCGGCTGGCTGATCACCCAACGAGTCGCGTCGACCAGTCGCTCGGTAAGCAAGCCGATGTCAAACCGAAACTCGGCCGTGTACCGATCGATTGATTCTTCTTCCCGGGTCAAGAGATCGAAAAGCAGAGTCCCGATTCCTGCCGCCTGGAGAACCTGCGCAACGTACCGGTTCCTCGGACTGCGCCGGCTGCTGCCGCTCCCATGTGCAAACAGAACAAGCCCGGTTGCACCCGATGGAAGCGCCAGCGACCCATCCAGCGCGACTTTGCCCGCGGCAATCGTGATTTCGCGCTCAACAACAGTTTGAGGGACCTTGCGACGCAGGCTCATCGGCCACCTCCTGATTTCGTTTTTTCCGCGAACTCGGCCTAAGCGCCTTTGTGTACGGCGCGTTGACCGGCGCGTTGTATCAGGCTTGTCACTTCCTCGTCAGCGACCTGCGAGAAATCGTCGTAAAACTGGCCGATGGCGTAGAAAGCCTCCGGCATGTGTACGCAAACGAGTTCATCCACTTCGCTTCTCAGCCGATGGCAGGTAGAAAGCGGGGCGACCGGAACGGCTACGATGATTCGGGCGGGCTTCAGGTGACGCAGTGCGTCGATCGCAGCACGCATGCTGGAGCCCGTGGCGATCCCATCGTCGATCAAGATCGCGATCTTCCCTTCGAGCTGCAAGTGCGGCCGGGACCCGCGATAGGTGCGTTCCCGCCTTTCCAGCTCCGATCGGACGCGATTCGTGATTTCCTCAATCTCCTGCTTCGAAATCCCAACGGCCTCGATCAACTCTTGATCGAGCACGCGCACGCCGCCGGTTGCGACCGCGCCAAACGCCAGTTCCTCTTGCCCCGGAACACCAAGCTTTCTCGATAGAAAGACGTCCAGCGGCGCGTCCAGCGCCGCCGCTACCTCGAACGCGACCGGCACACCACCGCGCGGAATTCCGAGCACGACCACATCGTTACGCTTCGCATACGAGCGCAACTTTTCGGCCAGCTTACGGCCCGCCTCGGCTCGATTACTGAAAATCATGTTCTCCCTTTCGCACGCCGCCTAAGAAGCCGCAGCCGCCGCAGCCACTTTCTGCGACCCGCCCTTGCGCACGACCCGAACTGTGCTGGCTTGCGGACCCTTTTCTCCCTGTTCCTCGGCGAAGGCCACCGCAGCGCCGACCTTCAGCCGATCGAACGCCTGGTTCAGCACGCTGTCGCGATGAAAGTAGATCTCGCGGCCGTCGGGCGTGGTCAGGAAGCCGTAGCCCTTATCCGCGAGAAGCTGGCTGACGCGTGCGACGGATGCCGGTTGATGCGCTTTCACTCGGCCATTCTGACGCCGGGCGTAGTCCTGCAGGCGGCGCGCAGCGGCTTTGAAAGCGTCGTCAATCGCCTGACGCAGATTCTTGTGCGGGACACCCACCTCCAAAACCTTCGTGACCGCGCGCTTTCCGGAATGCAGGGCGCGGCCCCTGGCGCTCGGCTGATGTTTGATCACAATTTCGCCCCCCGGCACGGTCAAGTCGATGCGGACGTGATATTGCGCGCCTTTCTTGTGGTGCCGGTGTGGAACCTCAACCGTTACGTGGCAACGCATGATGGGCCGGTACAGGCTTTCGAGCCTCGCCGCCTCTTCCTCGATCCACCCCTGTACGGCTCCGGACGCTTCCATGTTGCGGAACGTGATTTGAAGTGGAAGCTGCATGGGTTCCCTCCTCTAGGTTCCGGTGCTGGCCATAGGCGCCCCCGATTGTACTCCCGTTCGTCAGTACCCTTTCGTCTCGGCTGGGTCGCCTACATTGATCTCCAATTAAAGGATTTCAGAACTGTGTGAATCTCACAGTGATGGGCATCACAGGCGAATATTCAAACTCAAAACGGGCAAACCGAAATCGTCAACTCCGTTTCGAGACTCGGGACTTTCCGCGGTCCGCGCTAGTGCTTGTACTTTCCGATGACTTGGGTCTGCGCGAGAATGTGGCCCTTCATAGCTCGCTCAAGATCGCTCTTTGTGGCGCCGGCCTTGAGTCCAGTTTTCGAATCAAGTGCGTACAGTTTGAAAAAATACCGGTGTTCTGACGCGCGGGGCGGACACGGACCGTTGTAGCCGATCTTTCCGAAATCGTTTCGGCCTTGCAGTGCGCCGTTCGGCAACTCGCGGTCCTTCGCTAGCCCTTCGGGCAGCTTCCGCGTGTCGGGAGGCAAATCGTACAGCACCCAGTGAACCCACATGCCGCTAGGCGCATCGGGATCGTCCGCGACGATCGCGAGGCTCTTCGTTCCAGCAGGAGGATCGCTCCAGGATAGTGCCGGAGAAACGTCCGGCCCGTCGCAGGCGAATTTCTTCGGTATGGATCCGCCATCTCGAAACGCCGTTGTCGTGATCTGGAATGCCATCATGAGCCTCTTTTCTCTCAGGTTCACGCGCTGAGATCTGGACCTTTGCTTCGCGGTCTGCCAAGGATCGCCATCGGGCGCTCGCGCCAGACGCCATCTTCTTGATACCGGAGCGTGTAAATGTGCAAAAGCCGCCATCCCTGCTGGAGCAATTGGTTGACTTCGTCCCGTCCGCGCGACTCGATGTTGTGCCCGATCAATTCGGCGATATCCAATTGCCACAAGGGCACTCCCGCGATGGCGCTGGCAAGATCGCCAGGCAAGCCTTCCTTTTGCTCGGTCTTCTTCGCCATGATTTCTAAATCGCGCAAAATGCGTATCCGCAAGCAAGGCAGGTGACGCAAGCGGACGTCTTCGCCATCGTCCCCCCGCATTCCGGGCAGCGCTGCACGCCCAGCGGACCAGGCTGCTCCGCCTTTCCCGCTTCCAGCACCTGCTCGCTTTTGCAGCCGTCGCGAAATACCGTGATTCCCTTGCAGCCCAGCTCGTGAGCCAAGAGAAAGACCTTCTCGATGTCGCCGCGCGTCGCGGCACGCCGCAGATTCACGGTTTTGCTCACGGCGCTCTCCACATGCTTCTGAAACGCAGCCTGCATCCGCACGTGCCGCTCGGGATCTATGTCGTGTGCGGTCACAAAAATTCTTCGGATCGGCTCGGGAAGCTCTGCCACACCCTTGGCGCTTCCGGTCATTAGAATCTCATTGCGAATCTCGCTCGTAAGGTACGCCCTGGCCATCTTTTCGAAAAGCGGATGAATGTGAAACTCGCGGCGCTCCTCCAGGACGTGCCGGACAAAGCAAAGAGCGAAAAGCGGTTCGATGCCGCTCGAGCATCCCGCGATCAGGCTGATCGTACCGGTGGGAGCAATCGTAGTGACTGTGGCGTTGCGCCGTTGGATGCCCTGCTCTGGGAAAATGCTTTGCGCATAATTGGGAAACGTTCCCCGCTGCTCGGCCAGCCGGCACGATTCTGCTTCCGCCTCCTTGGCCACAAAATCCATCAGCTGGTCCGCTGCCGCGAGTGCATCCTGCGAATCGTAGGGAATACCGAGAAGAAACAGCAGGTCGGCAAATCCCATGATCCCGAGGCCGATCTTGCGGTTCGCGAGCGTCTGTTCCTCGATCTGGGGAAGCGGGTAGTGATTGGCATCGACGACGTCGTCGAGGAAGCGCACGGCCAAACGAACGACCGATCCGAGCCGCGCGAAATCGATCTTCGAATCGCTCACAAAGCGCGAGACGTTGATCGACCCGAGGTTGCAGGACTCGTATGCGAGAAGCGGCTGCTCTCCGCAGGGATTCGTCGCCTCGATCGCGCCGACCTCAGGCACGGGGTTCCCTCTGTTGATCGCATCGAGAAATATGATCCCCGGATCGCCCGTCTTCCAAGCGGAGTCCACGATGGCATCGAAGACCTGGCGCGCGTTCACCCGCCCAACCTCCTGCCCCGTTCGCGGGTTGATCAGGCCGTAGTCGGCCCGGCGCTTCACGCAATCCACAAACGCGTCCGTCACCGCCACGGAAATATTGAACGTGTGCAGCGCGCCCGGGTCGCTCTTGCATGCGATGAAATCAAGAATGTCGGGATGGTCAAAGCGCAGCACGCCCATGTTTGCGCCCCGGCGCGCGCCGCCTAGCCGAGTGGTCTCGGAGGCGTAGTCGTAGAGCTTCATGAACGAAACCGGACCGCTCGATCGCCCCCGCGCCGATCCTACCGGATCGTTCCGCGGTCTCAGTTGAGAAAAAGAAAATCCCGTGCCGCCGCCGGTCTTCTGAATTAAGGCCATGTCGCGGAGCGTTCCAAAAATCGAATCCATCGAATCTTCGATTGGTAGCACGAAGCAAGCGGAGAGCTGTCCGCTCGGCAGCCCGGCGTTCACCAGAGTGGGAGAATTCGGAAGGAAATCGAAGGATTGCATCAAACGACAGAAAGCCTCGCTCGTCTCGCGTGTCTGGGCGGAGACGCCGTACCGCCGCTCGACGCTCGCCACCGCCGCGGCCACGCGGGCGAACATCTCTTCCGGAGTCTCGCGAGGCTTGCCCGAGGCATCCGCCAATAGGATTCGCTTGCTCAGAACCTCATTCGCTACATCGCTCAGGTTCATTCAGCATCCTTGCGCGTAGCTTAGCAGAGACTCGGAGGAGTAAGGTGACCCGTGTCACTTATCTCGTTTCCGGCCGCCCGCTGGATGCTCGCTTGCCGCCTGTAGTAGAGTAGCGCGCGCTGAATGCGCACGAATCGGGCTCGCACGCTCAATCCTGAGAACGGAAGGAGTTCACTCCGCCGCATGACGCTGCTTCCCTGCCTCTTGCTCGCTTCTCAGGAAGTTGGCATTCCCGCATCTGCTTTCTCTAGCGGCACCTCATGACCACTGACGCCGCAAGCGGAAACACGGGAACGCGCGCGCGTGCGAAGCGCTGGTACGCGCACCTCTGGGTCCACGTCCTTGGCGCCATGATCCTCGGTATCGTGCTCGGCAAGTTCTATCCGAACATCGGCGTGCGCATGCAGCCTTTCGGGGATGCCTTCATCAAGCTGATTCGCATGCTGATCGCGCCGATCATCTTTTGCACCGTCGTGCACGGCATCGCGCGGATGGCTGACATGGCGCGCGTCGGGCGCGTCGCACTGAAAGCGATCCTCTACTTTGAGGTCCTCACGACCATTGCCCTCGTAATCGGCCTGGTCGCCGTCAACCTGTGGAAGCCCGGCGTGGGAATGAACGTCAACCTCGCGCACGTCGATACGTCCGCCGTCCAGCAATACGTCGCTCACCCGGAAAACGCCAGCGTGATCCAGTTCCTGATGAACATCATTCCTACGACATTCGTCGGTGCGTTCACGGACGGCAACGTGCTTCAGGTACTGCTTGTTTCCGTGTTGTGCGCCTTCGCGCTCGTGGGTATCGGAGCGAGCGGCAAGCCTGTCATCGACTTCGTCGAAGCCGCTTCGCGAATGTTCTTTTCTGTCGTTGGGATCGTGATGTGGACCGCGCCGCTCGGCGCGTTTGGTGCTATTGCATTCACCGTCGGGAAGTTTGGAGCGGGTTCGCTCGTTTCGCTGGGAAAGCTGCTGGGCGGATTCTACGTCGTCTGCCTGGTTTTCATCTTCGGCGTGCTGTGGCCGGTCGCGCGCCTGTGCGGCTTCAGCATGTTCAAACTGATCCGCTACATTCGCGAAGAGCTGCTGATCGTCTTTGCGACGACCTCTTCAGAAACGGTCCTGCCTCAATTGATCCGCAAGCTAGAGCTTCTCGGCTGCGAGGAAAGCATCGTAGGCCTTGTGATTCCGACGGGTTATTCCTTCAACCTCGACGGGACCTGCCTGTATCTCGCCACTACCACGGTGTTCCTGGCGCAAGCGACCAACACGCATCTGGGTCTCTGGCAGCAGCTCGGACTTCTTGCTGTTCTGCTGCTGTCGTCGAAGGGAGCGGCCGGAGTTGCGGGCGCGGCATTTGTCGTCCTGGCGGCGACAATCGCGTCAACGGGAACGATTCCTGTGGCGAGCGTGGCCCTCGTGCTCGGAATTCACCGCTTGATGTCCGAGGGACTGACGCCGACCAACGTGATCGGCAATGCGGTCGCCACGATCGTGGTTTCGAAGTGGGAGCGCGCGCTCGATGAAAAGCGGCTCAGCACCGAACTAAACGGCACGGCTTGAGCTGGTGCCTTATCGCGCCGAGGCTTTCGCAGATCTGTTGAGAATCTGCTCGAGCCGGTCGAGCACCTGCATCGCCGTGAAGCACTGCTGCACGCTAGCGTTGGGCTCGCGCTTTTCCTTGATCGCCGCGAAGAATTCGCGGTCCTGCAGCTCGATGCCGTTCATCGATACATCCACCTTGGACACATCGATCGGTTTCTGTTCTCCATCGACCAATTCATCGTAGCGCGCGATGTAGGTGCCGTTGTCGCCGATGTAGCGGAAGAAGGTGCCGAGCGGCCCTTTATTGTTAAACGAAAGCGAAAGCGTGCAGATCGCGCCCGACGGCACCTTCATCAAGATTCCCATGTCCATCGCGATCTTCAACTCTGGGTGGAACGGACCCTGAACAGCATAACAGTCGGACACAAGCTCGCCCGTCTGATACTGAAATAGATCAACCGTGTGGCAGGCGTGATGCCATAGCAGGTGATCGGTCCAGCTTCGCGGCTGGCCGGCTGCGTTCATGTTCGTGCGACGGAAAAAGTAGGTCTGCACGTTCATCTGTTGAATCTTCAGCTCGCCGGCTTTGATCTTCTTGTGCACGTACTGGTGGCTGGGATTGAAGCGGCGCGTGTGGCCGCCCATGCAGACGACGCCGGTTTCCTTCTGCACCTTGACGAGCGTCTCGGAATCCGCCAGCGAATCGGCGATGGGAATCTCGATGTGGACGTGCTTGCCGGCCCGCATGCACTGCACGCCCTGGGCTGCGTGCATGCCGGTCGGCGTCGCAAGAATCATCGCTTCGAGGCCGGGCTGCTTCAGGCTCTCGCCGAGATCGCCGGTGAAGTGAGGGATCTTGAACCGTTTCGCCACTTCTCCGGTCGTGGTCTGATTTCCGCCGGTGAGCGTGATGACTTCGATGCCTGGAATGTTCTGCAACGCTTCGAGATGCTTTACGCCGAACGCGCCCTGCCCCGCAACGCCAACCTTCATCGTCTGGCTCCCGACTTGAATTTGATCTGAGTTACTGCGTGGCTCCTGCCTTTTCCATGCCTGCCTTTTCGGCGCGCAGCTTGCGCAGCTCCGAGTGAATCCGGATCACGGCCATCCACATGCCCAGCGGATGCGCTCCGGCGGTGACGAGCGGATGCACCTGTCCGTCGCGGAATTTCTCGATGTTGTCGTCCTGCAGCGTCTCGAGAACTTTCCCTTCCTCCATGCTCATGCCGTATTCCTTCGCGACGGAGGGCCAATCGTGGATTAGCCGCAGCCGCAGGTCACGCTTGAACCGGCTGTCGTAGAGGATCTTATTCAGCTTGTAGGAAGCCGGCGTCGGATGCTTGTAGAATTCGTATCCGCCCTGGAAATGGTAATCCGGAGGCGCGCCCATTCCTTCCTTCGAAGGCCCGGTGCCCTTGAGCGGCTTGAAGCGGAACACGGCGTGACCGTGATGCCAGGTCGGCTGGTAAGTGACCAACTCGCCCTTGAGGTTGCCGAGAGCGCCGAACATGATCATCCACGACAGCATCTCGGTGTTTCCGACTTCGTCCAACTGCTCGTTTGTCAGTTTAATAAGCTCGTCGAGATGGCCCTTCTCGATCTGGCCGATCGCCCAATAGTCGAAATCGAATGCGGGCTTCGGATACTTCCACGTGCCGGGATAGTGCGACATTCCGCCGCTCGCGACGATCGCGACATTTTCCGGCCGATCCGTGACGATCTTCGCAATCGCCTTGCCCAGTTGGGCGCAGCGCTGCGCGGTCGGCAGCGGTGGAAGATATGCGTTGACGAAAATCGGAACGACGGGAATCGGCCGCTTCTCAATCACCCATTCGTACACGGCCGCGAATGCGTGTCCGAGCACGGCATCCTGCGAGTAACCGAGGTCGAATCCAGCCTTCATCAGCTTGTCGAGCAGGTCTTCCGTCAAAGCCTGGTGGATCGGCAACTCGTACTTGCGGCCGGCAAATTCCGCGTGGGAATACTCGCCGGAAAGAATACAAAACGTGGGAACCGAGCTGAGGAAGAACGTCTCGAGGTGGTCACTCCCGATGACGATCACGGCATCCGGCTTGCTCTCTTCCAGCTCTTTGCCGATCTGCCGCATCGCGGCGATGTCGGCGTCGAGCTGTTTCGGGTCCTCGCTCGGCGGATAATCGAAAAGTTGCGGTGCGTGCACCGTTGCAAATGCTGAAACAATCTTTCCCATGCTTATTTACCTCGTTTCTCGTGCGAAGAACGCGCCTGCGTCGTTCCTGTTTGCCCGAGCGTGCGCTTCCGAGCTCGCTCCTGCGCGTGCGGGGTAGACCGCTGATCCGGGAGCCCTCGCCGTTCCGAGACCATAGTTCGGGCAAACTTCGCTGCCATGATTGTTGCGGAATCGCCGCGACCTCGTCAAGTAGATCATCTCGCGCGAACTGGCCCGTTGGACCCTCCGATTTATTGTCGAGTAGCCGAACACCCGACCCTTTGTTTTGAACCGGTTAGAGCGAATTCTACTTGTTTCGCGTTGTCGAGTAGAATTGCTTCCGAGGAGAGAGGCTGCTGCCCTCTAGATGGGGCCATGCAGTGGCATGGCGTGGCACTCCCGACGCGCAGGAATCGAGTGGGACGTTAGTTGCAAGCCTGGGCCAGCGCCTCTCGGCATACCCTACGTTGTCAGTGGGTCGGCCTTGTCGGCGTTGATCTCGAGATCCTTGATGGCCTTTTGCACGAGCGAGGCTTGGATTTTGCCTTCGCTGAGCAGCTCGCGCAGCGTGGCCAGCACGATGAAGCGGGCATCGACTTCGAAGAAGTTGCGCAGCGAATCGCGGCTCTCGCTGCGGCCGAATCCATCGGTGCCAAGAGAGGCCACCCGGCGCGGCATCCACTTGCTCACAAGGTTGGGCAATGCTTTCAGGTAGTCGCTCGCCGCGACGAGCACACCCGGCGCGTCGGCCAGACATTCGGAAACGAAAGGCACGCGCGGCTTCTCGGCGGGATGCAACAGATTCCAGCGGTCGGCCTCGATTCCATCGGCGTAGAGAGCCTTGTAGCTCGTGACGCTCCATACGTCTGCTGCGACACCGTACTTCTCTTCCAGAATTTCCTGCGCCTTGAGCACTTCGCGGAGAATCGCGCCGCTGCCGAATAGCTGCGCGCGCAATTTCGACTTGCCGTTGCTCGCAGCCTTGAGCTTGTACATGCCTTTCAGAATTCCCTCGCGCGACCCAGCGGGCATGGCAGGCATCGCGTACGGCTCGTTCATCACGGTGATGTAGTAGAAGATGCTTTCGCCCTTGCGGTACATCCGGTCGATTCCGTCTTCGATGATCGTGGCGATCTCGTAGGCGAATGCAGGATCGTACGCTTGAAGCGTGGGAATCGGAAGCGCGAGCACGTGGCTATTGCCATCCTGATGCTGCAAGCCCTCTCCGGCGAGCGTCGTGCGTCCTGCCGTGCCGCCCAGCATGAAGCCGCGGCATCGCGTGTCTGCCGCCGCCCAGATGAGGTCCGCTACGCGCTGGAGGCCAAACATAGAATAAAAAATAAAGAACGGAATCATGTTGATTCCGTGCGTGGCGTAGGCCGAGCCAGCCGCAATGAAGGACGAAAGCGATCCGGCCTCCGTAATGCCTTCTTCGAGAATCTGGCCGTCCTTGGCTTCCTTGTAGTACAGCAGCGTATTCATATCGACGGGTTCGTACAGCTGGCCCTGGCTGCTGTAGATTCCCACCAGGCGGAACAGCGACTCCATGCCAAACGTGCGCGCTTCATCCGGAACGATCGGGACGATCAGCTTGCCGATCTCTGGATCGCGCAGCATCTTGCGCAACATTCCGACGAACGCCATCGTAGTCGAAACTTCGCGGCCTTCACTGCCGGTCAGGAACTCGGTAAACAAGTTCTCTTCGTGAGGGGGCAGGACCTCGGCGCGCACGCGCCGCTGCGGCACGTAGCCGCCCAGCTCCTTGCGGCACTCCTGCATGTAGCGCATTTCGGGAGTATTGTCCGGCGGACGGAAGAACGACACGTGCTCAATCCGGTCTTCGTCAATCTTCAGGCCAAACCGCTCGCCAAAATGGCGCAGCGTATCTTCGTCCACTTTCTTCTGCTGATGCGTGACGTTGCGGCCCTCGCCCGCTTCGCCGAGGCCGTATCCTTTGATCGTGCGCGCCAGGATCACCGTGGGTGATCCCTTGTGTTCGACCGCAGCTCTGTAGGCTGCGTACACCTTCCTAGGATCGTGCCCGCCGTGCCGCAGCTTGTGCAGCTCTTCATCGGAGAGGTGCTCGAACATCTTCAGCAAGCGCGGTTCGGAGCCGCATACGTGCTGCCGGACATACGCTCCCGACTCCACGATGAATTTCTGGTACTCGCCATCGACGATCTCGCCAAGCCGCTTCGCAAGCAGGCCGTCCACGTCCTTTTCGAAAATAGGATCCCAGTCTGATCCCCAGATGACCTTGATGACGTTCCAACCGGCGCCGCGAAACGCTGCCTCCAGCTCTTGAATGATGTGGCCGTTGCCGCGCACGGGCCCGTCGAGCCGTTGCAAGTTGCAGTTGACGACGAAAATCAGATTGTCGAGGTGCTCGCGGGAGGCAAGCGTGATCGCTCCGAGAGCCTCCGGCTCGTCCGTTTCGCCATCGCCCAAGAACGCCCAGACCTTCGCGTCTGTTTTGGGCTTGAGCCCCCGGTCTTCCAGGTAGCGATTGAACCGGGCCTGATAGATCGCCATGATCGGGCTCAGGCCCATCGAAACCGTGGGAAATTCCCAAAACTCCGGCATCAGCCAGGGATGCGGGTAGGACGAAAGACCGCCGCCGGGCTTGAGTTCGCGGCGGAAATTTTCGAGTTGCTGCGCCGAGAGGCGCCCCTCGAGAAACGCGCGAGCGTAAACGCCGGGAGCCGCGTGCCCTTGCAGGTAAACCGTATCGCCTTCGAAATCCGGGGTGCGCGCGCGGAAGAAGTGGTTGAAGCCGATTTCAAAGAGGGTCGCAACGGAACCGTAGGTGGAGATGTGGCCGCCGATGTTGTGCTCGACACGATTGGCGCGAACGACCATCGCGAGCGCATTCCAGCGGACAAGGCTCTTCACCCTTCGCTCGAGTTCCTGATCTCCGGGGAAAAGAGCTTGCTGGCTTACATGAATCGTGTTGACGTAGGGGGTATTCGCCGTGAACGGCACCAGCACTCCGCAGGCAAGCGCACGACTGCGGATTTCCTGCAAGATCTTCGATGCAAGTCGTCGTCCACCCTGCTCGACGACCGCGTCAAACGACTCAACCCACTCCCATATTTCTTCCAGCTCGTCAACTTCTGACGGAATCACGGGCTGCACAGCCATCGTCTGCACCTTCCCGGAAGGGACCCTCAGGCGATCCTTTCGAATCGCTGGCTCGACGTACAATCACAATATACATCATTTCTCACGCGCCAGACGCGCGCGCAAATTAGAAATTATTGCCTCTTCGGAGCGTTTATGGAACGCATAAGCAGGCGTGATGCCGGAGGGGAATCTCGAATCCGCGCGCAACGATCGCGCCGCCGTCCAACCGCGTCAGTTGGGTCAGTTGGGGAAAGATGTTTGGATATTCGGAACACTCGGGCCGACAGAATGGAACTCTACTGCATCATAGTGAAGGCTAGCGTCATGCGTTGTTCGGAGCAAATGCGGATACGGGGGAAACAACTTGCACTGTTCCGATCAAGCTGTGCCGATAAGACCGGCTAGGCGTCAAGCTCCAGGGGCGGTGCCGCTCGTCGTGGCAATCGTCCTCTTTCTTGCGACACTTTGCGCGAACCGAGCCGCCGCGGACGTGGGCGTCATCCTCGACGAGTCCCTCGACACCAGTGTCGCCAGAATCACAGGTTCAGGACATAGCGCTGTCTACCTATCGCGCATCTGTCCCGAGTCGCCCATTCGACTGCGCCTGTGCCGCGCGGGCGAGATGGGTTCCGTCATCAGCAACTACACGAGCCTTGGTGAGGACCAGCCGTTCGAATGGAACGTCATGCCTCTGAGCGTGTATCTCTACGGAGTCGAAGATCCCGCAGAGCGCCCGATTTTCGGCTTGCCGAAAATCAAGCACGCCCTCGAGGAGAGATACCGCGAACAGTATCTGGCTGAGTACTGCACCAGCGAATCGTGTAAGACAAGCGACAAAGCCGAATGGCGGGAGACGATCGGCGCCACGCTCTCGCGAAGCGTCTATATCTTCGTGGTGAATACGAGCGTCGAACAGGATCTCGCCTTCATCAAGGAATTCAATTCACGGCCCAACGTCAACCATTTCAACGGATTCTCTCGCAATTGCGCTACCTTCACGCGCGGCGTCGTCGATTCTTTCTTTCACGGCGCCGCGCACGCCGACTATTTCAACGACTTCCTAATGACCAGCCCGAAGGCGATCGCGCGTTCTTTTACGCACTACGCGTTGCATCATCCGGAGCTGAACCTGCGCGTCTTTCATTTCGCGCAATTGCCGGGCACGATCAGGCGGAGCACGGAGGCCCGGGCCGGCACCGAGCAGCTCTTTCGGTCAAAGAAGCTGGTCGCTCCCGTCGCCCGGTTCGTTCCGTGGCTGCCGACAGCGGCCGCCGGATCCTATCTGCTGACCGACCGTTTCAATCCGGAACACGAAGCAGAAAAGCATCCTGCCCTTCTTCAAGCCGTAGGGGATCCGGCCATCGGCGCCGAGAAGCTTCGCGCGTATGGGAACCAAGCAAACGATCCTGGCACGCAACTTCGCGACACGCGCTTACAAATCGACGGCACGGCCGAGGAATGGAAGCAGTCGCACGAGGACTTTGATGGCCTGATGGAGAAGGCCATCCGCGAAGGAACCGTCACCGGGCGCGAATACTTCGATCATTTTGCCAAAGACATCGATGAGAAGGGCACGCTGTCTTTCGACAGCCATGGTGCGTTATGGCTGGAAATCACCGAAGGAGGGCGAACTCGCCAGGTGGGCGCGAGCGCGGACGATATCGTGGACCCGAGCTCCGATTCAGAACTCGCGTACACTCTGCTTCTGACGCGCACCGACCGCGAGCTGAAGAGCCCCAAACATCTGCGAGAAACGATGGCGGAGTTCCGGGACGACTGGCAGACAGTCGAAGCCGCCCGCGCACGGACGTTGGTGACCTTCGCGACCGCCGATAAGTCCGAGCCGCAGCGCGCGCCGATGCCGCTCCGGGCGAGACCGTAGGTTCTCGCGACGCACTCGACTGTGCGCCGTGTTCTCTGCTAGAGTCTCGGACCATCGTGCGGGCCCTGCGCAGTTTGGTCGCTGTTCTCTCGTTCTTGGTTTCCACCGCTCTCGCCTCCGGGCAGACCGTCTCCAGTCGCGACGGGTTCGCGCTGCCCGCTGTTGGAGTGTCTCCGGCCATTGTCATTGGCTTTCTCGGCGGATTCGTCGGGCACGATAACGCCGTGCATGGCGGAGTCAAGCTCGCAGCGCATCTGCGCGAGGTATATCCGGCGGGCGTCTATGTGCAGGTTTATGAAAACCGCCGCGGAAAGCAGGCGTATGAACAAATCCTCCAGCTTCTGGACGCGGACCACGACGGCACGCTTTCGCCCGAGGAGAAACGCCATGCGCGTATCGTGCTCTACGGCCACAGCTGGGGCGCGTCGGAAACCGTCAACGTAGCGCGCAAGCTAGAAAAGAACGGCATTCCGGTACTTCTGACGGTTCAGGTCGATAGCGTCCGCAAACCGGGTGAAAACGACTCGGTGATCCCTTCAAACGTTCTGCAGGCGGCCAATTTCTACCAGCCAACCGGAATTGTGCGGGGGCGAACTCAGGTTCGTCCGGCTGACCCGGCGCGCACCCGCGTAATCGGAAATTTCGAGTTTGACTACACCCAGCATCCGATCGCTTGCACAGGGTATCCCTGGTACGCGCTGGCGTTTGAAAGATCACATATCGAAATCGAGTGCGACCCGGCCGTCACAACGCAAGTCGAATCCCTCATTCGATCGGCACTGCTCGCGGATCGCACGAACCCCTGAGTTCTCCGGCAACCCCTGTCTCTGAGCGGGATCTCGCGCCCACAAAAGGAGGCGATGGCCTCGAGGAAGCTGAGACTTCACGATTGGTCAGACTTCAAGAATGGCTGTGACTGAAAGACTAGAAAGCTGGTGAGTCGCCGGGGACTTGAACCTCGAATCCGCTGCTTTTCTGCTCGCGGCAGCAACCGGAGCACAACTCTTGACAAAATCTCACATTAGATATATTCCAGATACTTCATGGACGCCGAGGCGATCAAAGAGTCGTTTGAAGAAAGCGGCTTGCGCTGCACGCCGCAGCGCTACGCCGTAATGGCGTTCTTGATGGAACACAACAGTCACCCCACGGCTGCGGAAATCTTCGAAGCCGTAAATCGCATGGATCCGCGCTCGTCAAAGGCAACCACCTATAACAATCTTCGGGACCTGGTGCAGGCAGGTTTGGTGCGTGAAGTGGCCGTCGAGGGCCGCGCCGCGCGATTTGATGCGAAGGGCATGCGCCATCACCACTTCATCTGCGACCGCTGCGGCAATGTTGAGGATTTGGAATGGCGCGACGTGCCGAAACCCGCCTCGCGCTACCTCGGTAAGCGAGTCCTTCGCGAATGCGAACTCATTTTCCGAGGGCTGTGTGCGAAGTGCGCTCCGCGGCGCGCTTCCCGTTAAATTCTGAACTAATTCTGTAGTCAGGAGAGGAACATGGCAAGCGAAGCGAAGTGCCCGGTAGTACACGGAACCACGAATGTTGGAATGAGGTCGAACAGCAACTGGTGGCCGAACCAGCTCAACCTCAGGATTCTCCGCCAGAACTCGCCCCAGTCCGATCCAATGGGCGAGGCCTTCAATTACGCCGAAGAGTTCAAGAAGCTCGACTACAAAGCTCTCAAGAAGGACCTCCACGCGCTGATGACGGACAGCCAAGATTGGTGGCCGGCGGATTTCGGCCACTACGGCGGCCTCTTCATACGCATGGCGTGGCACGCCGCGGGCACGTATCGCATCGGCGACGGCCGCGGCGGCGCAGGCTCCGGCCAACAGCGCTTCGCGCCACTCAATAGCTGGCCGGACAACGCGAACCTCGACAAGGCGCGCCGGCTGCTTTGGCCGATCAAGCAGAAATACGGCAGGAAAATTTCCTGGGCCGATCTGATGGTCCTGGCTGGCAATGTCGCGCTCGAGTCGATGGGCTTTAAGACGTTTGGCTTTGGCGGCGGGCGCCCCGATGTGTGGGAGCCTGATGAAGTCGTGTACTGGGGCAAGGAGGACATTTGGCTCGGCGACAAGCGCCACACGGGCGACCGCGAGCTGGAAAATCCGCTCGCTGCCGTGCAGATGGGTCTCATCTATGTGAATCCGGAAGGGCCGAACGGCAAGCCGGATCCGCTCGCAGCGGCTAAAGATATTCGCGAAACGTTCCGCCGCATGGCAATGAACGACGAAGAAACGGTCGCGCTGATTGCCGGCGGTCACACCTTCGGCAAAGCCCACGGCGCCGGCGATGCGAAACTTGTCGGCCCCGAGCCTGAGGCAGCGCCCATTGAGGAGATGGGCCTCGGCTGGCACAGCCGTTATGGCACGGGTAAAGGCAAGGACGCGATCACGGGCGGCCCGGAAGTCACCTGGAGCCAGACGCCAACGAAGTGGAGCAACTACTATTTCGAGAACTTGTTCGGCTACGAATGGGAGCTGACCAAGAGTCCATACGGCGCCTACCAGTTCCAAGCGAAAGGCGGCGCCACGCCGATTCCGGATGCCTTCGATGCGTCGAAGCATCACGCGCCTACCATGCTGGTCACCGACCTTTCTTTGCGCATGGATCCGGTCTACGAGAAAATCTCCCGCCGTTTCTACGAGCATCCAGATCAGTTCGCAGACGCGTTTGCTCGCGCGTGGTTCAAGCTCACCCACCGCGACATGGGCCCGCGTTCGCGCTATCTCGGCCCGGAAGTCCCGAAAGAGGAGCTGATCTGGCAAGACCCCGTTCCGAAGGCCGATCACAAGCTGATCGACGCGAAGGACGCTGCCGCTCTCAAGGCCAAGATTCTCGCGTCGGGACATTCCATCTCGGAGCTGGTCGGGACCGCTTGGGCCTCGGCGGCAAGTTTCCGCGGCTCCGACAAACGTGGCGGAGCGAACGGCGCGCGCATTCGCCTCTCCCCGCAGAAAGACTGGGAAGTCAACCAGCCGGCGCAACTGGCGAAGGTGCTGAAGTCGCTCGAAGCGATCCAACAGAAGTTCAACAGCTCGCAACCCAAGGGGAAGAAGGGCAAGAAGGTTTCGCTGGCGGACCTGATCGTTCTGGGCGGCTGTGCGGCGGTTGAGAAAGCCGCGAAGGCCGGCGGGCACGACGTAAAAGTCCCCTTCACGCCGGGGCGCATGGACGCATCCCAAGCGCAAACCGACGTGGAGTCCTTCAGCCATCTCGAACCGGTCGCGGACGGTTTCCGCAACTACCTCAAGGCCAAGTTCACTGTGTCACCGGAGGAGCTGCTGATCGATAAGGCGCAACTGCTCACGCTGACAGCACCCGAGATGACGGTGCTCGTCGGTGGCCTGCGCGTCCTCGGCGCCAATGCCGGGCAGTCCAAACACGGCGTCTTCACCAAGAAGCCGGGAACGCTGACGAACGACTTTTTCGTCAACGTGCTCGACATGGGCACGCAGTGGCACCCGCTTACGAACGGCTCAGAAGGAGTGTACGAGGGGCGCGACCGGAAGACGAACCAGGTCAAGTGGACCGGCACGCGCGTCGATCTGATTTTCGGCTCGAACTCCGAGCTGCGCTCTCTCGCGGAAGTCTATGGCTCCGCGGACTCCAAGGAGAAGTTTGCGAAGGACTTCGTGGCGGCGTGGGGCAAGGTGATGAACCTTGGTCGCTACGACCTTGCCTGAGTTCGTCGGGAAGGAGAACTGAGTGCCTGAAGACCGCTCAGGCGGTTCTTGGCCACTCGGACCTCGAGAGGACGCTTGGCATGCACACGCATGCCATCCCGGACTCACCGAGCGGGGTGCTGGAGAAAGTGGAAGGGGGTTTGTGCCCTCATGTGTCCAACTTTGACGGTGCAAAATCAGAAGTCGTTGTGAATTAAGGAGCTGGTGAGCCGCCCAGGACTCGAACCTGGAACCCGCTGATTAAGAGTCAGCTGCTCTACCATTGAGCTAGCGGCCCGGCAAATATTGATTCTAACACGAGGAAATATGGTTCCCAATGCAGCGAAAGATCAGCTCGACTTGATCGAGTGACGCAGCGTGCTCGCAATTTCTTTTGCCACCTGGCGCGCTTTCACCAAGTCGCCCGGACCCAGTGAAATCGCCGCCACGCGCGCGTGTCCTCCCCCGCCATACTTCTCGCAAAGCGAGGCGAGATTGACTTCCGCCGCAGCTTCCTTCCACGGACTCGTCCCCACCGATACCTTCGCGCGCACCGGCGAGGCACTAACACCCACGGAATACAGCGCGTCGGGATACAAATAGTACGGTATGAACTTGTTGTAGCCTTCGAGGTCGAGATCGCTCACGTCAAAGTAGATCACGCCGTCGCGGCAGTCGGCGCGCTCGCGCAGAATATCGATCGACCGGCGGTGCCGTTCGAGCAGGGGGCCCAGATGCCGCTTGATCAGCGGCAGTTCGATAATCTCCGCGAGGGGAATCTCCGCCAAATCAGGGATGAGCCGCGGAACCAGGCTCGGCTCCGGGGCCGCCTCGATCACCAGCGCGAGCTTCGTCGCCGGTTCGGCGAGGCCCACCGCCACTTCGGGCGACGCGAATTGCGCGCCGTCAATGATGTCGGCCCAGTAGATCAGCTCAGCCATCGGCCTCGCATCGAAACCGAACTTCTCTGAAGCAATCGTGGCCAGAAATTTCGTGCAGGACTTGTAGGATGGATCGTAGAACTTCTTTCCGGAACGGTCGCGCCGAAAATGCTCCGCGTCCTCTGGCCTCAAAAACGCGCTTTGGTGGTGATCGAACCACCAGGTCAGTAGGGGCGAGCTGGAATACTTGAAATCGACGATCACATTCTCGTCGCCGTCAAAGATGCCGTCTTCAAAGGGCGCCGACGCCTTGTGGGTCATGCCTGTGTAGGCGAATTCGGCATCGCGATGAATGCGCTCGCGGTAAAAACGCGTGAACACGGCCGCCGAACACGCCCCGTCGAAACACTTATCGTGGAAGCAGAGGCGTACCCTCAACTTGTTCTCCCGTACCGAGCGCGTTCGCAGTACGCCAACAATCCTCCTGAAAGGTAAAGCCAACTAAGATCGCTGCACACCGAATCCTTGTCAAGAGGCATCGCGGCGGGTGAAGGGGGCAGTCTAACGGCGGGAGAGGATTTCCTTGCGACGAAAGCAATCGAGCGCGTGATCGTTCACCATGCCAACCGCCTGCATGAAGGCGTAGCAAATCGTGGAACCGACGAAACGGAATCCTCGCTTCTTGAGATCGCGGCTCAAAGCGTCCGATTCCGCGGTTCGCGCCGGCACTTGCCGTGATCTCCGCCACGAATTCACAACCGGCTCCCCTCCGACAAACGCCCAGACGTAGCGGTCGAAGCCCCCGAACTCCTTCTGAACTGCCAGAAAGGCGCGCGCGTTCGAGATGGTCGCGTCGATCTTCAGCCGGTTGCGGACGATACCCGGATCGGCGAGAAGCGCACGAATTCTTCGCTTGTCGTATCGCACGATCTTGGCAGCGTCAAAGCCGTCCAATGCATGGCGATAGTTTTCCCGCTTCCTGAGAATCGTTTCCCAGCTTAGCCCAGCCTGCGCGCCCTCCAGAATCAGGAACTCGAAGAGCAGCCGGTCGTCGTGCAGCGGCACACCCCATTCCCTGTCGTGGTAGTCGATCATGAGGGGGCTTCGCGCCCAATGGCATCGCCGCGCTGCCCGTTCTGCTGTCATCTCCATGTGGCTGTGGCCGCGCAGTTACTCTGGGGCGGCTCCTGGGCCGCCCCTATGGTGATAGCAAGATTGGCAGGAAGTGGCGCCTAGGAGATGTGGCGCTCGAGGATCTTCACGATCTGCTCTTTGGGCACGGCGCCGACGATCTGGTCGGCCACCTGCCCGCCCTTGAAGACGAGCAACGTCGGGATGCCGCGGATGCTGAACTTGCCGGGAACGTTCATGTTCTCATCGACGTTCAGTTTCACGACCTTGACCTTGCCCGCGTGCTCCTTCGCGATTTCTTCCACGGTCGGCGTCAGCATCATGCACGGACGGCACCAGTCGGCCCAAAAGTCCACCATCACCGGCTGGGTCTTGCTCGCCTCTATGACGTCGCTCTGAAAGGACGCGTCGGTTACGGCCTGGAGAATGTCTGACATGTTTTCCTCTTGTCGCGTGCCCGGCACTCTTGCCGGTTCCACGCGCACCTATTTAGATGATCTTGCAACCCTGGGGATTCGGGACCGCCTAGCCGCCTCATACAGCGTGACATAGGCCGCCGCCGACGCCTTCCAGGAAAAATCCTTATTCATCCCGTTCGCTTGCACCGCGCTCCAAGCTTTCGGGTCTCGGAACGTCTTGAGCGCCGCCCGGATGCATTCGAGTAGCGCTTTCCCGTCGTAGCTCTCAAACTTGAAGCCAGTTCCCTGCTGCGTCTTGGGGACGAATTTCTGAACCGTGTCGTCGAGCCCGCCGGTCGCCCGCACGATCGGCACGGTGCCGTACCGCAGGCTGTAGATCTGATTGAGCCCGCACGGTTCGAACCGCGACGGCATCAGGAACATGTCCGCCCCGGCCTCAATCTTGTGCGCTAACGTGTTATCGTACCCGATTTTCAGGCCGATTCGCCCTGGAAATTTTTCGGCCAGGCCTCGAAACAGGCCTTCGTACTCCGGTAGACCGCTGCCCAGCGCCGCCATCGCGATGTCTTCCTTCATCAACTCCCCGGCGATTTCTGCGATCAGGTCGAATCCTTTCTGGTCGACGAAGCGTGACACGATCCCGATCAGCGGCCGCTCGAGATTCTCCTCGGGCAGCCGGAGCGTCGCCAGCAGGTCCTTTTTGCAGGCCTCTTTGCCTCTTAGGTTGTGTACCGAGTAATTCTGCGCAATCAGAGTGTCTGCTTCCGGGCTCCACGCACCGTAGTCCACTCCGTTCAAAATACCGACGAGATGGTCCGCGCGGTTGCGGATCACGCCGTCGAGTCCGGCCCCGTATTCGGGAGTCTGAATCTCCTTGGCGTAGCGACGGCTCACCGTCGTTAGATAATCGGCAAAGATCAGTCCTCCCTTCAAAAAGTTCACCTTGTCATAGAACTCCAGCCCTTCGATCGTGAAGAGACTTTCGGGCAGCCCGATCTTTTGCAGCACCGTTTGGGGGAAGACTCCCTGGTAGGCCAGATTGTGAATCGTCAGGATGACCGGCAGGGAGCGCACGACCGGATCGCTGGCATGCTGCGTGTGAAGCAGCACGGGCACGAGCGCCGATTGCCAGTCGTGGCAGTGGACCACGTCGGGCAGCCAGACGCGCTTCATGCATTCGATGGCCGCGCGCGAGAATTCTGCGAACCGCTCCGCGTTGTCCGGGTAGTCGCCGTCCCTATCGCCGTACAAGTGTGGCCGGTCGAAGTATTCCGGATCGTCGGCGAAGAGATGCCGCACACCGCCTATGGCCTGCCCCTCGGCGATCGCAGGAAAACGCAACTCCGTGCCCAGAGCAATCGTCACGCTCGAAACCAGCGTCGACTTGATCTTGTTCCCATGATAGCGAGGCAGCAGGACCACCACCTCGTGCCCCAGCGCGTGCAGCGCTCGCGGCAAGCCATCGACCACGTCCGCAAGGCCGCCGGTCTTCGAGTAAGGGACACCTTCGGAGGCTACAAACAGGATTTTCATGAGCCTTCAGCCGGAAAGAAAAACGGTATCGGACCACCCACAGGCCGTCAAGAATTTCCCCGGACACTGGTTCTGCGGAGACACAGCCGCGCGGCGGCGCGCCCAAAACTTGCTACACTCTGCGGCGCGATGGCGCGACAGCGAATGGGTCAGCACTTCCTCGCCAGCCCCACTTGGCGGCAGCGAATTCTCGAAACGCTTCCGCGCAGCCACGACGAAACTTGGATCGAGATCGGCGCCGGCCACGGCGAAATGACGCAACTCCTTGCCGGTCCGGGCCGGCGCGTCATCGCGATCGAAGCCGATCGGCACCTCGCCGAAAGCCTGAAAGAACGGCTGCGCGCCGAACCCGAGAGATGGCCCGGCGTCGAAATCGTCTTCGGCGACGTTTTGAAGCTCGATCTTGGCGCACTGGCCGGCGGGCGATTTCGCGTGTGCGGCAATCTGCCCTACTACATCACCTCGCCGATCTTGCACCACTTATTCACGTGGGCGGACCGCATCGCGTCGATTCACATTGTCGTGCAATGGGAAGTTGCCCAGCGAATCGCCGCGCGCCCGGGCCGCCGCGACTACGGCTACCTTTCAGCCGTTTGTCGCTTTTACGCACAACCTGAAATTGTCTTGCGCATTCCGCCGGGCGCGTTTCGGCCTCCGCCACGCGTCACCTCTGCGCTGGTTCGCATGAACCTGCCAGGAGACCGCGCCACTCTTGCCGTTTCAGACGAAAAGCGCTTCCTGGAATTTGTGCAGGCCTGCTTTAGTCAAAAGAGGAAAACTCTGCGCAACAACCTTCGCGCCATCGCGCCGGACGAGCAAATCCGATTCGCGCTCGCTGCCGCCAGCATTCGCCCCGATGCCCGAGCCGAGCAGCTCTCGCTCGCTCAATTTGCCGCTTTATTTGGGAGTCTCACGACCGGCGGACCGGTGGCACCCTGATCTACTTCGAGGAGACTTTCGAGAATCGATCTTCAACCACGGCGCGCAAGCGGTCCGGCAGATCAGTCATGATCCCGTCGACGCCCGCATCCATCGCCGCGCGCATCTTCTCGGCATCGTTGATCGTCCATGCCACCACATGCAGATCGGCGCGGTGCGCCCGCTCGACCAACTCCCGCGTGATCAAATCAGCCTGCGGGCAAAGCTGCCGCGCGCCCACTTCCAGCGCCACTTTCACTGGATCGTCCGTGGCGCGTTCGACGAGCAGCCCGATCATGATCGCAGGTTCGAGCCTCCGCACGGCGGCCAGCGTGGCCGGATCGAACGAGATGACGATCGTCCTGGCCGCGTTCTCCGGCTTCCCCAAAGCGCCTACCAGGGCGTGGTGCATTCCCCATGCCGAGTCGTATTTGATCTCCAGGTAGAAAACCACGTCCTGCTCGCGAGCGAATTCGAGGATTTCATCCAGCGTGGGAATTCTCTGGTCCATGAACTGGCGGTCAAACCACTTGCCGGCGTCCAGTTCGCGCAACTGGGCCAGCGTGTGATCGCGAACGGCGCCGCGACCGTTGGTGGTGCGTTCCAGACTGGGATCGTGAATGGCCACGAACCGCGCGTCGCGCGTCAGTTGCAGGTCGGTCTCGATGAATCCAGCCCCCAGTTGCACCGCGCGCTCAAAAGCCGCGAATGTGTTCTCCGGCGCGTGGCCGGAGGCGCCTCGATGCGCGATGATCCACGGAGCTCGCATGATTTCATTCATCGTAGCAGATTCACTCTCCCGGCCTGGACAGCGGCGTGCGGCCGGTTGTGTGGACTGCAACTCGTCTAGCACCAAGTACTAGAAATCATGCCCCCACTAATACTCGCCTTGGTTCCAACGTGCAAGATGCTTCTCAGTTGAGACAACAACCTACCCGCAAGCTTCGCCATCGACCGCCAAAATCGCAAACCTCGCGCTCCATTCTTCCAGCGGCGACCTCGCGGCGCCAATATCCCCTTGCCAGCGCGAGAGATAGCAAACGTCCCGATTTCGGTTCAGGTACGCGCCTTTGGTAGGCCGATTGCCCGTTGTGACCGCTCGGAAAATGTGCGCTCGAGTGTCTGAGCGCTAGAGGCAGGCTCAAACGCCCCCGCGCACGTTTCACGGATTCGGACAGGCGAGCGGTTCGAGAACGAGTTGAGTCGTTGGAGGTGCCTGTCGAGGCAGCGGAGGCGAGGGATCGGGCGGCTCCGCACTGAGGGTGTTGATCGACGGCAGCGGCCTTTTCGCCGTTCCAGCAATCGGGTATGATCCCGGCCCGCGTAGTTCCGGGGGCACGAGTTCCGAGGGGGATCGTGACGAGGTAGGCGCAGCTGGAGCGGCGCGAGCTTGGGAGGATGCGTGGCGCTGTTCGTTCTGATCGTGGTGGGTGTGGTCGTCGCGCAGACGTGGGTCGACTGGCGCGATTCTGCAAAAGACTTCGTCGTACCTGACTGGGCCAAGGGCATGGCGCTTGGCGCCGCCGCGGGTGTCTCGCTCGCGGCCGCGGCTTCATTCGCTTCCGTGTGGCTCCGGGATTCCGCCGCGCAGTGGACCGGCGGTGTCATCTCCGGCCCGTTCTGGCTAGAGCTTGTCTTCCTCCTGGGCGTGATGGGGATCATCGTGTGTGCAGCGCGGCGGAAACGCCTGCGTCTCATCCTGGTGGTTGCCTGCGTCCTCGCCGCGATCGCGTGGTTCGGGATGTCGCTGTGACACCGCGCGACTCTTTCCGCAATTCGCTTTATCTGCTCGCCGTCACACGCAGTTCAGCCTCGGATTGAAACGTCAACAGGAAACCAAGACGGAAACCAAGACCCCAGGGAAAAACCCAAGGAAAAAGACATGAAGATAGGCCTTGCCCCTTTCGTACTGCTGCTGTTTCTCGCAGTGTCGCCAGCACACGCGCAAACACAGTCGGAAACCGACTCGTCCAAATCCACCGAAACACAAATCCCGAAGCCTCATCGAAAGATCGCTGACAAGAAATTCTGGATTTTCGCGGGCCTTCAGGTTGCGGCCACCGCCGCAGACTTTGAAACGACCCAGTGGGCCATGCGCAGCGACCCCTCCGCGCGCGAGATCAACCCGCTGTTCGGCGAGCGCCCGAGCCGCCTGCGAATGTACGGCATCGGCATGCCTCTCACCCTGTTCCAGATTGCGGTTCAACACCACGCTAAAGGCATTTCTGAGGACACTGGAAAAGCGCGCGCCGCCTGGATCATCGGCGCTTCGCTGAACGCGGGCCTCCACACGGCTCTGGCGATTCACAACGCGGGACTTGTACAACAGACCGTCTGCCCCGCAAACGGCGCCGGCTGTCGCTAGGCAGTCGCACCTGCCGTTCGCCGGTAATCAGCCGTCATTCGCCGAATACTCCGCGACACCCCGGCGCATTGCCCGTACTCTCTCGCCATGTTCAGCACCGAGATCACGCGAGAGGAGATGGCCATGACCGACGCGCGACCCCAGCTTGTTTCCGCGCCCTCGATTTCCCGGAGCTTTGCCGCGATTGCGGCCGGCCTTCTGATTTTCCTCGGAGTTGTGTTTCAATTGGGGGAATTCATCTGCAGCAATTTGAGCGCCTCCAGCTATTGGCTGATTCACATGATCGCTGCAAACATCTGGAGCATCGTGGTGCTACGGCTGAACGAGCCGGAGATAGCAGACGTCCTTCGCTTCTGGCCGCTGCTGCTGGTCGGATTCGGACTGGCCATTCTGCTGGCTCTGAAGCCCGCCCGGGAGTAACACGGATTGGATCCGCGCCACCCAAATCGACACTTCATACTGGGGATCATCGTCCTGTTCGTGGGACTCGTTCTTCTGCTGGACCAGCTCGGTTTCGGCGAAGCAAGTAAGATCTTTCTCTTCTGGCCTCTGATCCTTATCTACTTCGGCGTTCAGAAGCTGGTTTCTTCTTCGTCCATGGTAGGCCGGTTTTGGGGCGGCTTCTTGGCCCTGCTGGGAATTTCCTTTCAGCTCGAAGCGCTGGGCTTGACAGGAATTCGCTTCGGCACCATATGGCCGGTGTTTCTAATTTGCGCCGGCGTGCTCCTGGTCCTGCGCCGATACGAAAGCCGCAACACGCCGCCGTACTATCCTCCCCCTCCGCCGCCACCTGGACCCGAACCTCCCAGCGCACCGAGTACCGAACCTTCGGCGGCCGGTTCTACTCCCCCGCCACCGGGCGCTGACGCGGCGGGAACTGGCGCCGCCAGCGAGGCGCCGTCCGCGAGCCCTCCGCCGCCACAGTCGGCGCCACACTGGCAGGCTCCGCCGGAAGCACAGCCTCGTTCCCAATCTCCGCCGCAGCCAAACTTTCCCGGCTGGGATCCGGGGAATTGGCGGCATCAGCGCGCTTGGGATCGGTTTGAGCGCGAAATGAATCGGCTTAGCGACCAGATAAACAACCGACGGGGTCCCCAGTCCAATTGGGTGCCGAATTCCGGTCAACAATCGAATCCGAATTGGCAGTCGTCCCGTCCCAACTGGCAAACGAACTCTCATTGGCACGAGTCCTCGCAGCCCCGTCTCGACGAGGTAAACATCTTCTGGGGCGGACGCAAACGGATCGTCTCCAAGAATTTCCTTGGCGGAGAGATCGTGTCCATTTTTGGCGGCTTTGAAATCGACCTGACGCAGGCAGATTTTACGAGCGATCAAATCCAGATCGAAATCGTCTCCATTTTCGGCGGTGGGGAGCTTCAGATTCCTACAAATTGGGAAGTGATGGTCGAAAGTGTCGGCATCTTTGGCGGTACGGGTGACCGTACGTGGCATCCGAACTCAGCTCCAGGCGTCGCCGCACCCGCTACTCCGGCGAAGAGGCTCATAATTAAAGGCGTCTCCATCTTCGGAGGCTTGACCATCAAGAACTGACTTTCCTCATGCATCCGCTCCTAGCCCAACTGCGGCGTCTGGTCTTCTACCTCCTTGGCTGGATTCCTCTGGCTGGCATGCTTGCGTATCTGCTCGCCGTTGTGGGCGAGCTGACGTGGTGGCAGGCTGCAGCCGTTTCCCTTCCCCTCTGTCTCTTATATGCATTCGTGTGCCTTGCGGCCTGGTATCCGTGCCTCGCGACGCCTCTCGAGCGGTCCAGCGTGCCGCGTTTTCTCATCACCCATGTCGCCGGGGCTGTTGTCGCGAGCGCCCTCTGGCTTGTCGCCGCGAGACTCTTGGCGCGAATGCTCGCCGGGTTCGAAGGCTTCCATGAAATCGTCTTCCAGCTTTCCAAAGATCTTCCGTTACTCTTCGGCACTGGCGTTCTGTTGTATCTCCTCGCCGTCGGATTCCATTACGTGCTGCTCGCCGTCGAAGCTTCGCGGCAGGCCGAGGCGCGCGTCATGCAAGCGAGCTTGCTGGCGCGCGATGCCGAGTTGCGTGCGCTGAAAGCGCAGGTCAATCCGCATTTCCTGTTCAACAGCCTCAACTCCATCAGCGCTCTCACCGCTTCCGATCCGGCGAGGGCCCGCGAGATGTGCGTGCTACTCGGCGACTTCCTGCGCCGCACGCTGGGCCTCGGCGAGAAACCTGCCATTCCTCTCCAGGACGAAATATCGCTCGTCCACGCGTTCCTCGCCGTCGAAAAAATCCGCTATGGCGACCGCTTGCACATGGAGGAAACCATCGATCGCGAAGCTCTGAGCGCCGAGGTCCCGCCGCTGCTTCTGCAGCCGCTTGTAGAAAATGCCGTGGCCCACGGCATTGCGAACCTGGTCGACGGCGGCTGGATTCGGCTGGCCGCGCAGCGCCGCAACGGAATCCTGGAGGTGACCATTGAAAACCTCTTCGATCCCGAGGCTCCGCCGCGCCGCAGAAACGGCGTCGGTCTCGCGAATGTCCGCCAGCGCCTCGAAGCGCGCTACGGAAACGATGCGAGCTTTTCCGCTTCCGCGCAGGGCGACCGGTTCCGCGTCGCCGTGAGTTTTCCTGCGGATTCCGGCGAGGCTCGCGGACTTGTAAGTCAAGAACCCAAGGAGAAAACCTCGTGACCCTGCCCGAGGGCCGCAAGATCCGGACCATGATCGTGGATGACGAAGACCTGGCCCGCCAGGTTCTTCGCGAATTTCTCTCCGCGCACTCAGAAATCGAGATCGTGGCCGAGTGCGCCAACGGCTTCGAAGCCGTGAAATCCGCGAGCGAGCTCAAGCCCGGTCTCGTCTTTCTCGATATTCAAATGCCGAAGCTCGATGGCTTCGAGGTGCTTGAGCTGATCGGCTCAGGGCCGGCGGTCATCTTCGTCACCGCGTACGACACGTTTGCGATCCGCGCCTTCGAAGTTCACGCCGTCGACTATTTGCTGAAACCGATCAGCGCGCCCCGCTTCGAAGCCGCTCTCGAACGTGCGAAAGAACGTCTCTCCGGCAAGCTTCCTTCCGCGCTGCTCCCGGCGACGGATCTAGCGGCCGCCGCCCGCCCACCGCAACAGTATCTCGACCGCATTCCCGTGCGCGACGGCGCGAGCGTCTTCATCATTCAGGTCGCCAAGCTGGACTACGCCGAGGCCCAGGACGACTACATCGCGCTCGCCTCGCAGGGCAAGAAGCATCTCAAGCAGCAAACGATTTCGAGCCTCGAAGCCGCTCTCGATCCCTCTCGCTTTCTGCGAATCCACCGCTCCTACATCGTCAATCTTGAGCGCGTGGCCCGCATCGAGCCGTACGGCAAGGATAGCTACGTCGCCGTTCTCAGCACCGGCGCGCAGCTCCCGGTCAGCCGCGCCGGCCACGCCCGCCTGCGGGCTTTTCTCGATCGCTAGGCTCTTAAACCGCGCATTTTCCTGGCTAGTACTGAACTTGTCCGGTTGATGTCATAACGAGGCCGGCCTCGCGACGGCCCGAGTAGACTGTTTCGGCGTTCACCCTAACAGCGCTCGGACCGAAGGAGGCCGAATGCGGATTATAGGATGCGATTTGC